>ERZ779969.47-NODE-47-length-52753-cov-4.00994_pt1 | contig 52753 bp, 48 predicted proteins | sample MGYA00511538_ERZ779969 | MGnify/ENA primary metagenome ERZ779969 (study PRJEB29588, sample SAMEA2151391) | human gut metagenome | biome: human gut; feature: human-associated habitat; material: faeces | place: Denmark | collected 2008/2010 ... | reverse complement strand
GGCGGAAGTCCAGGCGCTTGTGTGCAAGAGCGTGCTTGCCGCCCCAAGGCGTACTGCCACGGGCTTTGACTACTACAGAATGGCGATAATAATAGCTGTGCTTGAAAAACGGCTTGGCTATTTTTTCGGTGGGCTGGACGTTTACATCAACATTGTAGGCGGATTAAAGCTTGATGACACTGCGGCTGACCTATCGGTGGCGTTGGCGCTTTATTCGGGGCTGACGGACAAGGTCATAAGCGACAAGCTTATCGCCCTTGGCGAGATAGGCTTAGGCGGAGAGCTTAGGAGCATTTCCCACTGTGAACAGCGCCTTGCGGAGTGCGAACGAATGGGCTTTGAAACTTGTATCGTTCCTGCACATTCGTTGAAAAGCGTTGACACAAGCAAGTTTTCAATGAAAATAATCGGTGTGCGCTCAATAAGAGAAGCGTTCAAAGCTATAGGCTGATAAACTAATACAGAACAACGCAAAACGGACGGAAGACCAATTCTTCCGCCCGTTATTTTTCTGCCTTATGTAGAAGCCGCACGCTCTCCCATAATATCGCTTCTGAGAAGCCCATAGATATTGAAATCTGTATAGATGTTCACAAACTTTGCCTGACGCTTTGTTCCCTCACAGGTAAAGCCGCATTTTTCCATTACTCTGTTTGAAGCCACGTTCACCGTCATGACCTCAGCTTCAAGCCTTTGAATGCCTGTTTCCTCAAAGCAAAATCTGATTACACGCCTGAGAGCCTCGGTGACAAAGCCCATGTTCTGATACGCCGCCGAGATTCGATAGCCTATCATTGCCTGTCTGTCATTCTCGATATTGAACAGGTTTACCTCCCCTGCCAACCTATGATTTTTCTTTAGCTCTATCCCCCAGCTTATATGATCCTTTTTGCCGTTGTTAAGAGTGCGTCCGAAAAAAAGCGACGGCTCTCTTTCCTGCCTTGTCATATTTCTGCCCCAATATTTGTAAAGGTTCTCGTCAGCCATATAGGTTTTCATATCCTCTGCGTCAGTAGCGGTCTTCGCCCTGAGTATGAGTCTTTCTGTTTCCAGCACAGGAAAATGAGAAAAATAATAGTCCATATCCTGCAAAATAAACACTCTCCCCTGCTTATATAATAAAAATTCCCAAGTCTACTAAAATTATAACATAAAATCTAGCAAAAATCAAGTGTTTTTAAGCGAAATACACAAAAAAGCAGAAAACGCCCCGAAACAAGTTCGGGACGCTCTCTGTTCTATAATCTGGAGAATTAGAAATCAACTTCTGTATCGTAGTAGCAGCACTTGAGGAGCTTTTCCATTTCTTCCTGTGAAGGCTGACGTGGGTTAGAACCTGTGCAAGCGTCTGCGATAGCGTTCTTAGCGATCTCAGGGAGTCTCTCAAGGAATACGTTCTCAGGAACGAATCCCTGCTCACATGGATAGCTGTCTGTACCATAGTTCTTGATGCAGTGAGGAATGTTGAGCTTATCATTCATGCCTCTTACATACTCGATGAGGAGCTTTACCTTCTCGTCATCGTTTGAACCGCCCAGGTGCATATAATCAGCGATAACGCCATATCTCTTCTTAGCTGTTTCGTCCTTAGCATTGAATGCGATTACCTTTGGCAGATACATTGCATTAGCTGCGCCGTGGATAATGTGTGCGCCATAATCAGCGAAAGCTGCGCCTGTCTTATGAGCCATTGAGTGAACGATACCAAGCAGAGCATTTGAGAATGCCATACCTGCAAGACACTGAGCGTCGTGCATTCTATCTCTTGCACCCATATCACCGTTGTAAGAATCAATGAGATCCTTCTGGATCATTTCGATAGCGTGGATAGCAAGCGGATCTGTATATGCACAGTTTGCTGTTGAAACATAAGCTTCGATAGCGTGTGTCAGAGCGTCCATACCTGTATGAGCTGTCAGCTTCTGTGGCATTGTTTCTGCAAGGTCAGGGTCAACGATAGCTACATCTGGTGTGATCTCAAAGTCAGCGATAGGATACTTGATACCCTTGTCATAATCTGTGATGATAGAGAATGCTGTTACCTCAGTAGCTGTACCTGATGTTGAAGAAATTGCACAGAAGTGTGCTTTCTTTCTCAGCTCAGGGATACCGAATACCTTACACATATCTTCAAATGTGCAGTCAGGATACTCATACTTGATCCACATAGCCTTTGCAGCGTCGATAGGTGAGCCGCCGCCCATTGCTACGATCCAATCAGGCTCAAATTCGAGCATGACCTTTGCACCGTTCATAACTGTTGTTACAGAAGGGTCTGGCTCTACGCCCTCAAGAAGCTTAACTTCCATTCCAGCCTCTTTCAGATAAGCTTCTGCCTTCTGGAGAAAACCGTTTCTCTTCATTGAGCCGCCGCCGACTACGATGATAGCTTTCTTACCTTTCAGTGTTTTCAGGTTCTCCAATGCTCCCTTGCCGTGATAAAGGTCTCTTGGTAATGTAAATCTCATTTCTAATTCCTCCTATATGTAATGTAATAATGTGGTCAAAGAGGTTTGTGTAAATCTCACACAAATTCTCTCTTTGCTTGACTTTAATTATACAAAATGTCAATGAACTATTCTAACATAATTTATGAACATTCTATTAATTATTAACTTTTACATAGCATATATAAGTATGCGCATACAGCTAAATGTACATATGAATGTGTAAAACAGGTGAGAAAAATATCACAATTACATGAAAAATCACGATTTTGTTTGCACTATATGGAATTTCGCAGTGCTTATTTCGTTTTCTTTTGTTAATAAATTATACATTTGTGAGTGCAGAAATATTCCTGTTTATGAAGATAAAAAAATTCATAAAAAATTTGCTTAAGCTATGGAAATATGCGAAAAAATATGCTATAATATATTGGTATTGTATTGTATCCTCCCATGATGGAGGAATAATAACAAGGAGGAAATTTAATATGAAAACAAAGGTCAACACAAAATCATTGGTGATACTGGGATTGATGACAGCTCTCACAATGATCTTCTCGTTCACTCCTATCGGTTCTATACCTATCGGACCGCTGGTAATTACTCTCAACGTAATTCCTATTGCCATAGCGGCTGTAACGGTAGGCCCTGTGGGAAGTGCAGTCATTGGAGGAGTTTTCGGACTGCTCAGCTTTTTGCAGTGCTTCGGAATAGGCGTGCCAAGCGGAATGGGTGCAGCACTTGTTGCGATCGATCCGATCCTGGCTTTCGTTCAGCGATTTGTACCAAGACTTCTTGACGGCATTATCGTAGGATTTATAGCAAAAGGCATGAGCAAGGTAACAAACAATTATGTTTCATATGCTGTTACGGGCTTTTTTACTGCGTTTTTGAACACTGCGTTCTTTATGAGTGCGCTTGTTTTGCTTTTCGGCAACACCGATTATGTAAAAGAACTTATGGGCGGAAAGAATATCATAGTATTCATCTGCACCTTTGTAGGCATAAACGCTCTGGTCGAAATGGCTGTATGTACATTTGTTACAGGTACAGTGGGTGCTGCACTTTATAAGGCAAGGTTCATACCCAGCAAAAACAAAGCGCAGGCATAAATTCACCGAAAGGATAACATACAAATGGTTTTAGCGGTCGATATAGGAAACACTAACATAGTAATGGGCTGTTTTGAAAGCGACAGGATACTTTTTGTTGAAAGACTTTCTACAAATCAGCAGTCCACGGCACTTGAATATGCCATAATGCTCAAGAACATTCTTGAGATACATTCTATAGATATGTCAGATTTCAGGGGCGGCATAATCTCGTCGGTCGTGCCGTCTGTTACCCTCACGATGAAAGAGGCAATGGAGAGGCTTATCAAAAAGCGCATCATGGTGGTAGGACCCGGAATAAAGACGGGACTTAAGATAAATCTCGACAATCCCGCACAGCTTGGAAGCGACAGAGTTGCAGACGCAGTTGCGGCGATAAACCTCTACCCTGTGCCTATCATAATGATAGATATGGGCACTGCTACTACCATATCAGTAATAGACAAGGAAAAGAATTTCATAGGCGGAATGATAATACCGGGACTCAGAACTTCCCTCGACTCGCTTTCGGGCAAGGCTTCTCAGCTTCCTTTCATCAGCCTTGTACCGCCTAAAAAGGTCATAGGCACTAATACTATCGACTGTATGAAGAGCGGTATAATCCATAGCAACGCTGCAAGCATTGACGGAGTTATAGAGAGGATAGAAAACGAGCTTGGTGAAAAATGCACTGTGGTTTCCACAGGCGGTGTGGCAAAGATAATAGTTCCTTACTGCAAGCGTGACATAGTCATTGACGATGAGCTTCTGCTCAAAGGGCTTATGATAATCTACAATAAAAACAAACAATAATTTAAAATACAATACACAAAGCGTCGGGTAGTTTATCCGACGCTTTTTTATGTCGCTTTTTATATCCATAATAGACAAACAAACGGGCTTCAAACAGTTGCAAATGCCGAAAATGGAGCGTTTCTATTGCTTCCAGGACTTTGTTATGGTACAATCATATGTGCAAAGTAAAACGTTTACATAAAACAGAAAGCAGGAAATATATGAATGCAAGAAAAATATTATGCCTTATGGCCGCAGTGCTTATGCTGTCAGGCTGTTCAAAGGGTGTGGACGGTTCACAGGCTTCATCAAAAGCGGCTGAAAGCTCCGGCAAAGCGGACAGCAGTGTTTCAGACTATGATAATACCACCACCGAGCCTGAAACAGACAAGCCTGAGTTTGACCTCAATGACAGCGTGATAGGTTTTTCGCAGGAAAGCGGCTTTTATGACAGCGGTTTCAGCCTTGAGCTTACCGCAAACGAGGGTGAGAAGATATACTACACCACTGACGGCACAGACCCTAGGACCTCTGCCACGAGAGAAGAATACACTGCCCCTATCGAGATAAAAGACAGGAGCAATGACCCTAATGTGGTTTCAGCCGTGCCGACAGAAATGATATCGGGAAATTTCAATGAGTTCAGCTTTGGCGAGGGGAATTTCTGGTGCAACAAAAAATCACCTTCTGACAATGCGGTGGACAAATGCACTGTTATAAGGGCGTCAAGCGAAAAAAGCGACGGAAGCGTTTCGCAAAGCTTCTCAGGCAGCTTTTACATAGGAAACGCAGAGGAGCATATAAAAGGACTTAAAGAAAGCTGTGAAGCGGCCGGGCATGACCTTGCGGTAATGAACATCACAATGGACTACGCTGACCTTTTCGACAGCAAGATCGGCATTTACGTCAAGGGAGATATTTTCAACAAGGCACTTGAAGACTATAAAGCCAGCGGAGAAAGCATAGAAAACGAAACTGCAAGACAGCTTGACGCAAACTACAAACAGCGTGGCAAGGAATGGGAACGTGATTGTCACATCGAGCTTAACGAGATTTCAGCCGAGGGAAATGTGACGAACGCTTTGTCACAGGATTGCGGCATAAGGATACAGGGAAACTATTCACGCTCCGACCTGCAAAAGGGATTCAGGCTTTACGCCAGAAAGAAATATGGTGAAAAGAAGTTTAATTATGAGGTCTTTGAGGGGCTGAAAAACGCATCTGATGAAACTATCGACAGCTTTAAGACGCTAACTCTCCGTGCAGGTGGTAATTGTGCTTTTACGGCAAAATTCAATGACACCTATTGGCAGAGTCTTATGACAGAGCTTGACGGCTCAACAAAGGCTTCACGTCCATGCGTTGTTTATCTGAATGGCGAATACTGGGGACTTTATGTGCTGGAAGAGGACTATTCCGACAATTATTTTGAAAGCCACTACGGTGTGAACAAAGACGATGTGGTGGTCTACAAAGGTGACGCAGAAACCTATCAGAGCGGCTACAAGCTTGACGAGGGCAAGCTTCCGGAGGGAGAAACAGACGAGGGATATTTCTTCAAGGAGCTTACAGATTTCTTCGCTTCTCACAAAGACTTATCCGCACAGGCAGATTATGAGGAGTTCTCAAAGCTTGTTGACACCGACAGTGTGAGAGATTATTTTCTTGCAGAGGTTTGGATAAACAACAAGTGGGACTGGCCGGGCAAAAACTGGTCAATGTGGAAGGTGCAGAACACAGACAGTTCCAACGAATATGCAGACGGCAAATGGCGTTTCATGTTCTATGACATTGAGTTCGGCGGAGTGAGCGGTGAAGGCGACGCATGGACGAACACCATGAAAGAGGATAACTACAAGCCAAAGGGACTGCTTGACACGGACACGAAAAATCCTGCGGTTCTGAGTTTTGCTTATCTTATGTCAAATGAAGATTTCAGGAACGATTTCAATGACAGGCTTTTAAAGATGTCTGAGGGTACGTTTGAAAAAGAAAAGGCACTTGATAGGCTCGCAGAATTTGAGAGCGTATATTCCCCTCTTTATGAGCAGTTCTTTGCAAGATACCCAGAAACAGGCTCGGCTGAAGAAGCGCTTCATGGAGGATATGCTTCTTCAGACTGCATAAGGGCGTTCATTAACAAACGTGATAAGTCTATCCAAAGTATTGTGGACTGGACTAATTCGCAGTTCTGATATTTCACAAACCAAAACGGCAGAACAGCATATGCTGAACTGCCGTTTTTATATGCTCTGATCTATGCCTCAGGAGCGTATGTGAAAGTTATTTCGAGAGTGTTTATCTTTCCTGCATAGTCAAGTATTGTTGGAGAAGCCTTTGAAAGGTCACCGCCTGCTATCCTTGCGTCCTCAGGCGGTGCGGATACCCACTGGTTCACAAGGTTCACTCTTGTGCAAAGCTGGTCGTCAGATGTGGTGTAGCCCTCCGCTATGGTTTCAACAGCTTCGCCGTTTATCTTTATCTCATCAATAGTTGCGATATAGTTCGGATAAAGCTTCTCACCGTTTGCGATACCCAGAGCCGAGAATGCAATGCCGTTGGCGTTGTTTGATGACATATCAAGGCTTACTGTGTAAGTTCCCTCACCGTCTATAACTGCGTTTTCTGCGATAACTCCGTCGCTCTTTGAAACCGGGTCATACTCGTCACCAACGCTGTAGCATACGGAAAAATCTGCACTCTGATACATTATCCATGCCACCGCTGTGTTCTCGTCAGCCTGCGGTGCGGTATCATCTGTTAGCTTTTCAGGTGCAGCCGCAAGGGTTTCATCAAGCTTCTTTACAGCAGCGGCTCTTTCCTCCTCCACTGTCATCGAGGACTGGTTATCACGGCGTCTTTCATCAAATATCTTTGCCACAGTTTCATCACGCATTTTAAGTTCTGAACGTGAGAAGAAATCACTGCAATCCCAAAGGAATGGTGCAAAGCCGTAGGCGTCACAGTTGTCAAGGAGGTTGTCAATAAACTTGTCAGTGCCTTTCTTTAGGTCACCGCCGTTTGTAAGCACTGCATACTCGCCTATTATTATGCCATAGCCCTGCTCGGAATACTTTGTCATGTTCTTGAAAAGTCTGTTCTGCTCCTCATAGTCTGTCTTTGTTCCCCAATCTGAGCGACCCTTTGTTCCGCAATAATCCCAAGGGGTATAATAATGAACAGAAAGCAGGAGCTTATCCTTTGCGGTATCAGTTGGCATTTGGAACTTGTCTGAGCAGGTCATTGTGATATCAGTATTGTAACCTGCAATAAGAAGAAAACGCTGTTCGTTGTTTCCGCCTGTTGCACGGACAGTGTCAACAAAGGTCTGATTTATCTTGTTGGCCATTTCATAGCACTCGGCTTTTGAAAGCGAGCCTGAGTTTTTGCACACGTCTGTGTCATTGAGTCTGTCACCAAGCTCTTCGTTTGCACCCTCAAATATAAGTCTGTCAGAGTATTTTTTATATCTGTTCGCTATCTGCGTCCACATGGACTTATACATTTCAAACGCCTTGTCAACGTCGCTCTGCTCGGAAGAACCGAACATTCCCCACCAGCTTCCGTCCCAGTGGTCGTTTATGATAACATACATATCATTATCCAAAGCGTAGTTTATTATCTCCTCCACTCTGTCGAGATAGGCTTCATTTATGGTGTAATCGCCTTTTTCATACTCCATTGCGTTTGTCCATGCCACAGGCACACGGAGAGAGTCAAAGCCGCTTGCTTTCATACCTTTTATCATCTCTTCCGTTGTGACAGGCTGACCCCAAAGAGTTTCAAAGCTTTCAGGGTCGGTGTCGGCAGAATAGCTTTTGTGGCCGTAGGCTTCCATGGTGTTTCCGAGGTTTGTGCCGTTGCCCAGAAGTCTTGCAAGCTCGGTTGCGGTAAGGTCTTTGTTTATACTTCCGTCATCAGAGGTCTTTGCTCCCTCCTCTGCCTTAGATGAAGAGCTGTCACTTCCCTTTCCACAGCCTGCAAGCAGTGCAGTACAGCCCATGACCGCTGCGGTAAGAAGCGAGATAGCTTTGATGGTTCTCATATTGTTTCCTCCTATTTTATAAATACAAATTCTTCAAGTTCAAAAAGCGGCTTGTTTTTGAAATAATCTGCTATCCAATCGGCAAGCTCATCTGAAAAAGCTGTAGGCACAAAATAGATAGAATGTCTGCCAGTAAGGGACTTGATTACTCCTGTGTAAACTCCGTCGCCTGTGCCAATATCAACATAGCCTACAGGCTCGCTGTTCTCATAGTCATCAGCATAGACCGCCACCTTTGCAACAGTTCCCATGCCCCTGACTTTCAAGGCTATTTTCATGGTTTTTGAGGAAAAATCCTCGCCGAAGTCAAAATACTTATAGCCTATAACATTGCCCTCGGTGATGTTCACGATACTTCTTGTGAAGATGTCCTTTTCGGTGATAAAACAACCACCTTTAAGCACGCAGGCTATATCCGCAGGATAAGGCTTAAAAGGGTCAAGGCTGTCTTCAAAACCAAGCGAGGTCATTTCCACTGTCGGTATCGTTCCGTCAGGGAGGATCTCTATTTTCTCAACGCAGGCACGTCTTGACATTATGGTATTGTTTGTCATTCTGTGATAGAAAATATACCACTGACCGTTTATATCGCACACTGAGCCGTGGTCATTCCCCCCCGGATAATCAACGCCGTTGTCTATTATATATCCACGATATTTGAACGGGCCTTGTGGCTTATCTGAGGTTGCATAGGCAAGCCTGCTTCCTACACATGGGGAATATATAAGATAGTATGTATCGCCGATTTTCCTCGGGGAGCTTGCCTCGAAGAAGCGCTGTTCCTGCGGTGCGTTGTCGCTGTCATCAATGACCGCTCTTTTGTAGCTTCCCTTTTTAATGGTATACATATCCGCAGGGTCTATCTCGTTGAAGTTGGATTCTGTGAAGCCGTAATAAATATACACTCTGCCGTCATCATCAACAAGCACGCCTGCATCATTATAAATGCCGTCATCGCCTGCGTCCTCAGGGTCATATTTATACTGGGAAAGGAGCTTGAAAGGACCTTCGGGCTTATCGGACACGCCAACAACGCCCTTTGAGCCGACTATATAGGCATAGAGATAATACCTGCCGTCTTTTTCTATAACGTCCGGAGCGAACAGCTTGCGGTCGGTCATTCCCTCGGTATCGGACTTATGGTCACGGTCATCACGGGTATGGAAGCTGTGTCCGTGGCAGACCCAATTGTTAAGGTCATCAAGCGGTGCAGACCAGACTTTCAGTTTATAGTCGCAAAAGTCGCTTTGAGCGGCTCTGTCATGTGAGCCATAAAGATAAACTCTGTCGCCGAAAACTCTCGGCTCGCCGTCAGGGATATACTCCCATGCAGGCAAAATGGGGTTTGGCATGAAAATTTCCTCCTATGTTTTTTCATAACTTGTTTTATCATAAGATAATTATAGATCATACTATTATTATTTTCAATATCCTAACACGCTGTCAGAGGTGAAAATTTGTGCAAAATGTAAAATCGTGCAGACTGTCCAAAGGTGCAAAAAAGCCCGTTTGCGACGGCTTCCGACCTTGACAAAAGAGGGCAAATCGTGTATAATATTAAGTTGATAGTACCCGTATAAAATTATATTGATATAGGAGTGTTTAATTATGGCAGCTATTTCTAAGACTGTTTCAAAAGCAGGTTATGCTAAATTGCAGGAGGAACTTGAATACCTTATTACAGTAAAAAGACGTGAAGTTGCTCAGAAGCTTAAAGAAGCACGTTCTTTCGGAGACCTTTCCGAGAATGCTGAGTACGACGAGGCCAAGAACGAGCAGGCTATCCTTGAATCAAAGATCAATGAGTTAGAGCTTCTCATTTCAAACGCAACTGTCGTTGAGGACGATGATATTTCTGTAAACGAGATAGGTGTAGGCTCTATCATCAAGATAAAGGATATCGAGCTTGACGAGATCGAAGATCTTCAGATAGTAGGTTCAACTGAGTCTGACCCTGACAACGGCAAGATCTCTGACGAGTCACCTATAGGTAAGGCTGCACTCAAGCACAAGGTAGGCGACATTTTCGAGGCTGAAACACCTGCCGGTCTGCTGAAATTCGAGGTCATCGACATTTCAAAGTAACAGACCACTTACAAAACACACGGAAAGGAAAATATAAATGAGCGAGGAAAACCGCACAAACGCTCCTGAGGAAGAGCTTACTCAGGAGGACATAAACAGCTTAAAGAAGATAAGAATGGACAAGCTGGAGGAACTGAAAGCCAAGGGCAAGAATCCATTTGAGATAACAAAGTATGACGTTACAGCAAGCTGTGCCGAGGCTAAAGCACAGTATGAAAAGCTTGAGGCTGAGCTTAAGGAGCAAGCAGGTGAGGACGAGGAAAAGCTCAAGGAGCTTCTCGAGGCAAACCGCATAACAGTAAGCGTTGCAGGCAGAGTAATGTCAAGACGTCTTATGGGCAAGGCAAGCTTTTTCGACCTGAGAGATAAGAGCGACAAGGTTCAGGTCTATCTGAGAATGAACGAGATCGGCAAGGAAGAATTTGACGATTACAAGAAGGGCGATATCGGTGATATCGTTGGCATTGAGGGCTTTGTATTCAGAACAAAAATGGGCGAGATATCAATTCACGCTCAGAAGTTCGTACTGCTTTCAAAGTCGCTTCTGCCGTTGCCTGAGAAGTGGCATGGTCTGAAGGATCAGGACACTAGATACAGACAGAGATACACAGACCTTATATGCAATCCTGAGGTAAAGGACACATTTATAAAGAGGTCGCAGATAATCTCATCTATCAGAAGATATCTTGACAGACAGGGCTTTATGGAAGTTGAGACTCCGATGCTGGTATCAAATGCAGGCGGAGCTGCCGCAAGACCATTTGAGACACACTACAACGCACTTGACGAGGACGTTAAGCTGAGAATTTCTTTGGAGCTTTATCTGAAAAGACTTATTGTCGGCGGACTTGAAAGAGTATACGAGATAGGCAGAGTATTCAGAAACGAGGGTGTTGACGCAAGACACAATCCTGAGTTTACTCTTATGGAGCTTTATCAGGCATACACTGATTACTACGGCATGATGGACCTCACAGAGAATATGTTCAGACACGTTGCACAAGAGGTATGTGGCACAACTTGCGTACCATACGGTGACGTAATGATAGACCTTGGCAAGCCGTTTGAGAGAATGACGATGATCGACGCAGTAAAGAAGTATTCTGGTGTTGATTTCTCACAGGTAGCCACAACAGAAGAGGCAAAAGCACTTGCAGACGAGCATCACATTGAATACGAAGCAAGGCACAAGAGGGGCGACATACTCAACCTGTTCTTTGAGGAATATGTTGAGGAGCATCTTATTCAGCCGACATTCATAATGGATCACCCTATCGAGATTTCTCCACTTACAAAGAAGAAGCCAGAAAATCCTGATTATGTAGAGAGATTTGAGCTTTTCATCACAGGCAGAGAGATGTGCAACGCATACTCAGAGCTGAACGATCCGATAGATCAGCGTGAGAGATTTGCAGCGCAGGAAGAGGCATTGAAGCAGGGTGACGAGGAAGCAAACCACACAGACGAGGACTTCCTGAGAGCTTTGGAGATAGGTATGCCACCTACAGGCGGAATTGGTTACGGCATTGACAGACTTGTTATGCTGCTGACTAACTCACCGGCTATTAGAGATGTGCTGTTGTTCCCTACGATGAAGACGTTGGAGTAAGAAAGTGCCGTAATTACGAAGATTGCGGGGCATTAAGGTCACATTATTTTGCACCAATGCACCAAATATGCACCATTTTTATGAGGTGCAGCGTAAAGATATGATAAGTTATCACCGATATGGCTTGGGAGCTGTGTCGGTGATTTTGTTTATAAAAAAATACCGATACAAACCTAGGGTAGATCGTATCGGTATTTTCATTTACACAGTATATTCTTTTAAATCGGTATGAGCTTCAGATAATTCTTTAATTAAACTATCAATTTATTCAAACTTTTTCTTAGAAGGTTTATTTAGAGCCTTTCTGATTTTAAACATATGATTTTTAGTCGAACGATCAATTGGTTCAGTACCATTGTAAGCTTTATTTGCGCTATATACATAAGAAATAAAATTTCCTCCGTTTTTTGTAGCGCCTTTTATGGAATACTGATCATACAGGTTTTTACACGATATTCTATTTCCTTTAGGTGTCATAAAAGCATCGTTGCTAATAGTTTTTGCCTTTCTATATAGCCTATAATAGTATTTTGAAATGGTTTTATTATGATAACCGTCAGCATTTTGGAAAGGCATTTTACTGTAACCTTCGTCATATAGTAACTTTCTCCACAAATTCATCTTAGCCATAAAAATATCTTTAAGTTCATTAAACTGTGAAATGCCACCGCTAAAAGTCGCTTTTTTCAGTAACGATTGTAGTTGTTTGCAGAAAAACCTTTTTGAAGTATTAATGCTATTTATATTTTTTATAAATCATCTTTTATATTTTGACTATTGGTTAGCTTTTTTTTGAAAAGTAATTGAAGCATATAGATTATTAGCATCCTTTGTGTTGCTAATAATGTCTTTTCCAGTTGCATTTATTGCATCAACGTTTTTACTTTGGTCGCAAGGTGCGCTAATATATGATAATCCTTTTACATGTACTATTTTTCCACGTTTCATTCCAGACAACAATTTTCCTGGCATTACTACCCTGTACTCACATTGGTGCGAATATTTTTTCTTATCTTTGAAAAAAATCTCCACATGTTTATCAAACGCAGTTTTTAAGTTCCCTTCAAAAGATTTATAATGTTTTTCTTTAAAAATATCAAATTCGCCATCCATATCAATATATTTTACTGGATGACAATACGCCCCCTTTGATTGTAGTTTTAAAATCATATTTCGAGGTTGAATTGTTACAGCATCTATATTATCAGAATCAATATTAAAGTCCTTAAGATATTTATCGGATATCCCCAACGGGAAATTCTCAATTACAAACTCTTTTTTATTTTGATTTCTTTCAAATGCTTTATCTATGCGATCTTTATCCTTTGAAGGAATATATGCCATAATGCTATTGCTATCATAACTATAAAAGCACATTGCTGGAGTATATAAAGAGGATCTTCTCTTAAGCAGCTTATATTCTCCATCTGTTTCAACTATTAAATCCTTTTTAAATGCTTTTTTATACTCTTTAATAGGTTTTCGGCTATTCTTTCGTAAGTATTTTGCAAACACTCCCTCGTATCTATCTCCCTGTCCATTGTTAGTGTTCCTTTTACTTATATCGATCCAATTTGCACAACAGGAAAAATACAAATCACCTTTGGAAAAACTATCAATAAACTCTTTTGGCATTATTTTAAACATCAAAAAAATAGTAATATCATTATTCATAAAGTTATACCTCCATAAATATGTGAAAATGCCCATCGGCAAGGGGGTAGTATCCAACACCGACAGGCATAGCGTAAACGCAGTATTCAGTTTTTAGCAGAGCTTCGGCCGAACACCAACTACCCTTCATTCAATTCTCAATTATGTTATAATCAAGGAGGGATGTTCTATCCGCAACATCGTTTACAGAATAATGATTCTATTAACTTCAATATTGCTTGAAGAACTGTGCCAAGATATACAGAAATATACTGTAAGCCTCTTGACAACGATCACTTACCGCCATACCCAATCGTATGGTGTAGTATAATTATACCACGTTTTAGCATAAAAATCAAGAGATTTCAAAATAATTCTTGCTTATTTTATTGATGTAATTATTGTATATTCTAATTCAATAAAATACCGATACGAACCTAGGGTAGATCGTATCGGTATTTTTCTATCACTCATCTGACTTTTCAAAACTGCCACCATTAGAGATAAGCCTATCCAGCTCTCTAAATTCCTGCTGTTTGAAATCCTTTGTGGCATCGGTGTAGACATTCATCGTAGTATCAAAATCTGCGTGACCTAAAACATCTTGTATGACCTTGATGTTTACGCCCGACTCGCAAAGACGTGTTGCGAAGGTATGACGGAGAATGTGACAACTGAAATTCGGCAGAAGCGTGACATCGGCATTCTTTGGATTATTCGCAAGCTGCTCACGGTTGCAGTCGGCTATCATTCTTTTCAATGCACGATTCAGAGTGCTTTGATTATGCACGTTCCCATAGCGATTTGTGAAAATAAAGTCGCTGTAACCGTCGATGACAACATCGCATTTTATCCCTGCTTCCTGCTGGAACTTTCGCTCTTGCTCAAAAGCAGCCTTTACTCCTGAAAGCATAGGTATAGTTCTTTCACCTGAACGAGTTTTCGGCGTATGGATATTGTAATGACAGCCGTTCTCACTATGGTTGAAGTAGACTAATGTGTGGTCAACAGTTATCAAATTATTCTCAAGATCAACATCCTGCCAGCGAAGCCCTGTTATCTCGCCCACACGCATTCCTGTGTTCAGCATTATGTAGAAGATAGGATACCAATGTTTACACTGAGGGTGCTTTAGCATATAGTCGATGAATAGCTGTTGTTCTGCAAGAGTGAGCGAGATACGTTTTTCTGTATGTTGCTTGCTCTCAAGTTTTAGGTGCCTTAGTGCGTTGTCAGAGGGATTGTTCATCAGAAAATTATTTTGCACGGCAAAGTCAAGCACCTGATGAACTACGGTATGGATATTATCTACGGTGTTTGGCTTTAGCCCTTTTATCTCTACAAGCTCGTTGTAGAAACCGAGTATATCTGCATAGCGTATGCTCATTATCTTGTATCCGCCTAGCTCGTCACGGACAAAAGTATTGTACATATAGAGATAATTCTGATAAGTATTTTCTTTAAGTCCTTTTTTGAGCGAGAACCACGAGTCTGCCAGTTGGTCGAGGGTAGTGTTCATAGAGTCCACTCGGATACCATAAGCTTTGTTAGTTTCAATCGTCTCCTCTTTTTGGCGAAGCTCGTCCAACGTTTTCGCATAAATATAAACTCGTTTTCCGTTGCGTGACTGATAACGGTATCTGTAAGTGCCGTTTGCCAGCTCAGATTCGCCTTTTTTAAGTCTCTTTCCTTTTGAATATCTAACTTTATTCTGCATTGCTATTTCCTCCTTATAAAAATGAATATCTAAATTTGCTGAAATTTAGCTTTGGTTATATGATTCAGATAGAATAAGCTCTCGACATATACTCGTCAAACTGCCTGCGCTTTATAAGCCTTTTATTTCCCACCCACAAAACGAACGGACAGCGTTCGTCCGCCGTGAGTTCTCTCAGCTTGTGCTGACCGATGTTTGAATAAACGGCGGCTTCCTCGATAGTGAGGTTTTGCTTTTGAAATATAGGGACGTTGAGTTCCCTTTCTCTGACCATATCCATAATCGTTTACCTCCTTGGTATCTTGAAAATAATGTATTAGTGTAAAATAGGACTTTGCTCCTTTTTATGGGCGTTGTTCGACTTTCTTTCTATTCTTTAGAAAACTGCAGTTAGTATGGAGTTAATAAGGCTCTTGGTCATCTATGTTTTCAAAACAGTCGTCCGAGTTATCTCCCCAACTGCCATAATCAGAAGATCTTGAAGTATCGTCCCAGCCATAATGCACTTCGTCTGCCGATATATTGGCGATCTCAGCCTGACATTCTTTCAATCTCTGCAAGTATAGCTGATAATATTTTCTGCTCTTGTCCTCTGAAATAGTAGATGTGTACTCGCCGCCGATAACTTTGAGCAGGCCATAATATCTTAACTGCGCCGATACTTTTTGTTTACTGGGTACTACCTCAAGCTCTAATCTGGTTTTCAGCCAATTTGTCAAAACGTCAGCCTCAACGCAAAGGTAAGAGCCGTCAAAATAAAAGACGTATCGTTGCAGATATTTGTTTTTTCTTGCTTTTTTCGCTTCTTTGGAATATTCAGCAAAATCGGCGGACACAATGTCCTCTTGGAATATGCCGAGAAGTATCTCGTCGATAAATTCTCTGCCTATCTTATTATCATCTGTCAAACAATGGTCTATCGTGTCGTTGATACAGTTTTCTATCGAGGTCTTGCATATGTTAGATAAGTCTTTGATATGCTCGTCCGTAAGATCGTGCTGTTCTTTAAGATAGCGTTTAAAAATATCCAGCGTGATACAAAGTATCTGATAGGTACGCATTATCCGCTTTAGCTTGCCGCTATTTTCATTGCCGATATTGCTATTATCGTTCTTGCTTTTGTAATACGCTGATTCATCGGATATTTTTTCATAATTCCAGCACAGCCACAAGATGAAGTCTTTTAGAAACGCAATGTACTTTCCGTGCTCTTTTTTCAACAGAGTAAGTTCATCGCTGTCAAAGGCGTTTTCAAGCTGGACTAGCAGACACCTGTTTATGGTGCTGTTGTTTTTGATGACATATTCTGCTGTGACGATAGCTATGTTGTCGAGTTTCACCTCGATGTCTTTGTAGTGGCAGTTGCCGCTGCTTTGATTCATTTGTATAAAGTCGCAGAGCTTTGCTTCGTTGGAATTTCTTATCCTCGATGATACCGTGCGATTCAGGTCGTCGATAACTATCAATGAATCTTTCAGCTTTGCGGCTTTCTTGATTGCATATTTATCGCTGGACAATGAAACGATGTTGTCGTGATCTTCAAAAATATCACTGAGCAGCTTTGAAAATTCCGTTTTGCCAAGCCCTGAATCGGCGTAAATGAATATGGTAAAACCATATTCGTCTAGCTCGTTCTCAAACATCGGCTTGACATAAGCAACTAAGGACGCTATGAATGCCGCCGGCGGGAATGATGATGAATTTATAAGCTTGTCGAGATATGAAGTAAAGTCGCCGCTGTTATCGCTTTTCTTTAGCTTTATAGTGCTTTCAGAGATAACAGGGTCTTCGTCGGAAGCATTGACAACTTCGTTGCCTAATCCGAAAACGATCTTGCCGTTTTGCAGTTTCAGATAGCCTTGATCTATGGCGTAGTTATCCTCAGGAGTTTGACCGAATACGCTCAGTTTCACTACCGACGATATGAATTTTGAAAACAGGTTGTCGCTGCAAAGTGCGTATATTTGATAGTCGAAAAAGATGTCTAAAGCCTTTCCCTCTATCGCAAGTGCTAGCGGACAATCGAAACTATACGTCTTATCCTGCTCAGCTAGCTTGATGTGAAATCTGACGTACTTAGTACAATTGTGCTGGGTATTGATAGTGGAATAAAACTCTAATTGCATTATCGACCATTCCGTTATCTTGCCTTTTGAGTTGTAATAACAGCCGTCTTTCAGTATATACTCCTGCGGCAATTTTGGAGTTAATAATAAAGTTTTCATAAGAAGCTCTCCTTTTAAGCAAGTAGTAGTTGAAATATCTGTAAATAAGTGATATAATAGAAGCACTACAAAGCTGCTGACACATAGTATTTTTGTTGTACTTTATCTCTATCAGATCATCTGTCTGTTTAGAGTTTATCACACCAAGAACCGTTAACGCAAAGATGTTAACGGGTTAACGCCAAGTGAATACTCACAAAGTTTCAGAGCGATTTTTATGCTACTTGTACATATGCGCTGATTTATGTTGAAAAGGAGGAAACATTCAAATGGAAGAAACTCAGAAAAGTTCGTATCTTTCTCTAGGTATCTTTTTGAAACTCTTGTCAAGGTATACCAGAAAAGATAAAGCTATAGCAGAAAAAAGATTTTTGGGAGCAAATAATACTGTAATTTCGACAACTATCTTCAAGTATTTTATCTCTGCGCTTACTTTGAATTGGTATACTGATGATAATGAACGATCAGACACACTGAAAAGCCTGAACAGCAATCTGATAAATTGCAAAAAGGAACTCTTTAATTTTAAATTTCTTATGCTGGAAAAAGATGAGATAAAAGCGGCATTTATAGAAGATGTACAGTCAGATACTCCGATAGCGCTTGCGTTTATGGCTGAATTTGTTTTGTATTGCATTGATGAAAATAAGTGCAGACAAATGGTCGACGAACTGCTCAGAGCGATAAGAGATGATAAGGACATTGCCGACGATACAACGTTTTACATTTTCGGGAACGGCAAAAGCACGACCAAAAGAGAAATGGTAGATAAACAGTTTAACTTTACCGCCGACTGTTTCCTGTTGGGAGTATGGCATTTTCTTATCAGTGAGCGTTCGGACAGTAACTGCATTGGCCGTGACACACTTGTTGATTGGTACGGCACTTCAACTGAAACATATGGTAAAAGCCAAATAGGTACTGAACTAAGGCGCAACGTATGGGAACCGCTAGGACGTGAAATAAGGGTCATTCCGTCTGAACGCAAGGTACTTAAAGAAGAAAAAGCCGTTTCGCAGGACAATGCGGAGCAAGAGCATAAGCTGTTCGTTTATGATATGGACAGTCTTTCGGAAGAGGAACAAGAGAGTTTGGAGCGTTTGAAGAAGAGCCGCATACTTCGTGATCTTTTGAGGGCATGTCATATTGGTACTTGTGATAAGAAGAATGATGATAATAAAGATGACAACAACTATGCGGAGAATTATGAGCTTTTTGTTATGGCGTTAAAAAGATGTGAGCTGCTTGTTTTAAATAACAATAACGCTGGTCGTATCAAGGAGGATGTTATCACGCTTTGTAAGCGGTTAGAAAAGTTTATAAAGTTGATAAAGCAAAAAGATACAAATAATTCTTCCGATAAGTCATATTCTGCATACAATAATAGTGTGAAACAAAAAATCACTAGCCGCAAAGAAGTTCTTGATAGAGTTTACACCACACTATATGGTCACTATCCTGTGTTTAGCGATGAACAGCTCTCTGATCTTTTATCTGTTGTTAAAATATAAACCTCGTTCATACTATACGGCTGAGATGAGCCGAGTGCTAAATCAAGCACACTCTTTTCCTTATAATTACATTGAATTTTATTTCTAAACAAAAAACCGCAAGTTTTACGCTGTTGATTCAAAAAACGGCTTGTACTTGCGGTTTTATTCTTTTTATAATATGTACGCTCTAATAAATTCCATTTAGAAGCATCTTTATTGCTTTACGACTGGCAAAGTGAAACGCAAATATATTCGCATTGATAGTTGTGCGTAACTTAGCGATATATATATAAGGATAAGTATTCTTGAAAAAAAATGAACAGCTTAAAGCTGTAGGTATTCCCCTATACCCCTAATATTCTTAATATCTATTTTTACTCTTATATATCAGTAATAAAAGTATGATATTATATCAAGCTAAACGGGTCTATAATAAATTGTTTATATTATAAATAATTTTTTTATCTTTATGTTGTATTCACAAGCATTATTTTAAATTATTTTTTATTTTGATATAACAATCCTATAAAATAAAATTTTTTGCCTAAAAACAAGGAGTTAGATCAAATGAAAAACAATTATTTTATTGATACTATCGAGTTGACTTATCACACTACATTTGAATATATTACAGAAAAGCTAGGCACAGTTCCAAAGAAGTGCGTAAAGAAAGGTGAATTTTATTATCCGACTTCACTTGAAGCTAATAGGTCGGGTATAGATATGAGAACGAGAAAATGTTCTAAAGGAGAACGCCACAGAAAGGGTGAGAACTATAAGATAGTTTTAAGGATAGCTACCGGAAAGATACCATATTTCAAAGACGAGGTAAAGCACGTTGAAATGAGGGACGATCTTGATAAAATGATATACTACGTCAATGAATTTATCAAGTTCAGAATGCCTGACCTCGATATAAATGATTTTGAACTGACTAGGATAGATATAACTAAAGACATACACAAAGTACCTGAGACGGTCATCAAGGAGTACATAATGCTTATGAGGAGAATGTTCGTGCCTGGCAAATTTGAGCTTAACGAACAACTTGAAAAGAATACAAAGGATTTTCGCAGAGAAGATTCGTTCAATGCTCTGATGAAAAAAGGCAGCACAAGTATAGCGGAATTTGTTGTATATAATAAAGCCCGTGCGGCAATAGATCAAGACCTTACCGTCACGGAGCTTGAATACTACAAAAACACTATGAGGCTAGAGTTAAGATGTTACAAAAGTTACATAAGAAAAATGGCGGACGAAACGACTACTATCGAGATATTGCGCCATATGTTTGAGCGGAGAAGCTATTTTATCGAAAGAGAATTTTATAGGATATTTGACGTTGAAGAAATAACACAGTCGTTTTTGAATATCTACTGGCTGAAAAAGTACATAAAAAGAAGCATTGACGGCAAGCCTAAGCACAAAAAGTATATGATAGATCTAGCGACGATACTTGACAGAGACAGTTTGCCAAATATTACAGACGCACGATTGATATACTGCGATAAACATAATTCGTCGTTAGGCGTGATGAATTGGTTCGAAGATATACACATATCGCCTGTCACTATCCAAAACAAGGAATATCCGTTTTTGCAGTCATTGAGCAGTGCACTTGGCTTTAACGCTCCAACGCCTACCGATACTAGGCTGTATGAGTATCTGCTCAAAAAGACAAGAAACAGAAAATTCTATCTTCGTGCGACAGATAATTATTATGAATTTGATGGGGTGCCTAGGTGTGAGCAAGAAGAATGCTGAAACAGAAAAATTGTTCCTTACTCTTAACGAAACCTGCAAAATGCTGCGGCTCAGCCGACCAACTTTGGTCAAGCTTATCAAGCAGGGAAAGATAAAAGCTTTCAAGCCGAGTATCCGTGTTTGGAGGATACCTGTGGAGGAGGTTTTTATGTTTGAGAAAAGCAAGTGGTTATAAATAAAAAGTATATGATGCTTGCCTGAAAAAGAAAATAGTGGTATAATGTTAGTAGAATAAAATTTGATAACTGGTTTTAGATTTTATAACTTATTCAACGTTAACATATACATCAAACACCTTATGAGGTAAGAATTTATGACAAATATTTCAGAAATAAAACATACAGATGATAACAATATAATATATCATTATACCACTATTGAAGCACTACAGGGAATGCTTTTCGGTAATAAAGAATTATGGCTTGGTGATTCATCTTTCATGAATGATACCAAGGAATTAACAGAGTTTATTGATAGACTAAAAAACGAGATCGACAGCACTGTACATAATATATATAAGGAAAATTGTAATAGCTTTTTTCAAAAAGTATACGAGTGTGCAAAGAAAAATTACCCATATATTATGTCTTTTTCAAAGAGACGAGATGACGCTGCACAGTGGGAACGCTATGCGAATAATGCTGAAGGAATATGTATAGGATTTTACAAAAATAAACTTGACAGCTTAAAAAGGAAAATCAAAGAACCATTTTTCTTACAAGAAGTATTTTATGATTTCAATGTGAAAATGCACGAACATTTCAATTATGTGAAAAATTACATTTGTGATAACGATTCAAGTCCATTTAAAAGTGGAGAAAGTCTGATAGAGAATATAGTTGCAACAGCTTGTTCGTTTAAAAATGTCAGCTTTAGTGCTGAAGACGAAATACGAGCAATAATTTTATATGTTGATTCTCCTTCAGAATTTGTAAGAGTGGAATTTGAAATCCGTAATGGAGTTATAAAGAAATATGCCAAAATCAAATGGTATGATGTATGTAAAAAACTAGAACTTAATATTCAAGATCTTATTTCTGAAATAATAATAGGGCCTCGCTCACAACAGAAAATTGATATACTGAAAGAATATCTTTCACTTAATGATTATGACGATTTAGCATTGAAAGTCAAAAATTCTGAATGTCCATTAAGATGATTACAACGCCAAATAGCCTGTAAATAAATAGGAAAGAAGAGTCAAGATAAAAATAATCTTGGCTCTTCTTTTTTCACCTCTTCCTCAAAAACTCAATAACACTAAACTTGTATATCCTCCACCTGCTGCCTATCTTGAAACCCTCTATCTCCCCTGTTTTAAGATAACGAAGCATAGAGTTTTTGCCAATCTTTAAAAGCTGCTGACATTCTTTAGCGGTAAGTATATCGGGGATATTGTCAAACATAATTTATCATTCCTTTCAAAAAATATCGGTTTATCTTAATGTTCAGCGGTTTAGTACGGCACTTTTCGGAAACTTGATCTTTACAAATATACATCATCTTTGTGAAGTAACGCAAATGCGGAAAGGAGGGCGTTACGATGAACAAAGCTAAAGTTATACTCGTGCTTGTGGGCAGCGTGCTGGCGGAGATAGCGCAGGAGATCATCACCTACATCGCTGATAAAGACGAGTGAACACCATAGGCAGGCTTTCGGGTCTGCCTTTAATTTTTGTATTTTGTAAAGGAGTTTTAAAATGAGCGAACTTACCTATTGCAGCATTTGCGGCTGCGCTTTAGAGGACGAGGCGGAATGCTATGAAGTCGAAAACGAGATACTTTGTCAGGATTGCTACGATAACGAAACTGTGGTATGCGACCATTGCGGCGACCGCTGTATCGAACGAAATACCGTGAGCGATGAAAACACTATCCTCTGCACAGATTGCTATGATAATCATTACTACCGCTGTTCAAACTGCGAAACTATCGTGCATTCAGACGATACTTACTGGCGCGGCGATAACGCCTATTGCCGTGAATGTTATGACGATTGCTGTGACAGCGGCGACTACATCAATGATTATTACTACAAGCCTAAGCCCGTGTTTTACAAGCTGCCGAAAGAAGACAACGTGCGTTTTTACGGCGTTGAACTTGAGATAGACGGCGCAGGAAGATATGATGATAATGCGGAGAAGATATATGATACAGCTAATAGTCAGAATGAAGTGCTTTACATAAAGTCTGACGGCTCACTGGACGAGGGAATGGAACTTGTCAGCCACCCTTGTTCAATAGATTTTCATCGAAAGAAATTCCCGTGGGACGAGATAGTTAAAAAAGCCATTGCCCTTGGCTACCGTTCGCATAATACGTCTACCTGCGGACTTCACGTCCATATTGGCCGAAAACAGCTTGGATATTCCTATGAGGAACAGGAAGACGTCATAAGCCGAATAATGTTCTTTTTCGAGAGCCATTGGAACGAGCTTTTCAAATTCTCACGGCGTACTGCATACAGCGTTGACCGCTGGGCAGCAAGACACGGCTACAATGACAAGCCGAAAGAGATACTTGAAAAGGCAAAGAAAAGCACTAAGGGCAGATATGCCTGTGTGAACATAACAAATGCTGATACTGTGGAGATAAGGCTGTTCAGGGGCACTCTAAAATTCAACAGCTTTATGGCGACGCTTGAACTTGTTGACAGCATATGCGAAAATGCAGTTTGCCTTAATGACGATGATATGAACAAGCAATCTTGGGCGGATTTTGTGCTGGGCATAAAGCCTGAATATACAGAACTTATCAGGTATCTGAAAGAGAAAAGGCTCTATGTTAACGAGCCTGTCAGCGAGGAGGATTAACTATGTGTGCGATATTTGGATTTGTAAATTACAGACGTTCGCTCAGCAGGAGCGAGATGAAAGAACTTATCAACAGGTTATCCGTAGAGTCTGAGGTAAGGGGCAAGGACGCAGCGGGAATAGCTTATGTGAAACACGGCGAACTTAAAGTTTTCAAGAGGGCAAAGCCTGCTCACAAGGTAAAGCTTTATGTGCCGGAGGACACAGTTATCCTCACAGGTCACACGAGAATGACTACCCAAGGCGACGCCAGATACATTTACAATAACCACCCGTTCACAGGCAAAACTGCGGACGGGTCTTTTGCTTTATGTCACAACGGCGTGCTTTACAACGACAGTCAGCTTGCAAAGTCTGAACATCTGCCGAAAAGCAAGATAGAAACTGACAGCTACGTTGCCGCACAGCTTATCGAGAAATACGGCAGACTTAATTTCACGACCATAGCGAAGATGTCAGAGGCGGTAGAGGGTTCGTTCGTATTCACGATACTGAGCGACAAGAACAAGCTTTTCATAGCAAAGGGCGACAATCCGCTCTGCCTTATCCATTACAAGCAGTTAGGGCTGTATGTGTACACGTCTACTGAGGACATTATGAAGAACGTGCTGAAAGGCAGTTTCCTTGAAAAGCTGCCGTTTGAAGTGATAAAAATCACAGAGGGCGAGATCATAAGTATTGACAAGCGTGGGCGTTTTGAGAAAAGCAGCTTTGTGCCGAACGAGTTTTGCTATGGTTGGAACTATTACGGATACAGAAAGCCCGCTTATGATGATGACGAACTTTTCGATATATGCGGTATGTTCGGGGTATCGCAGGAAGATCTTATGCTGCTTTACGATATGGGTTATACGGACGAAGAGATAGAGGGTATGCTTTGCGACAGGAGTATGATCAGGGAGTGTATCGAGGAGGCGAGAGTGCTGGTGGGAGAATATTATTAGGAGGTATTTTATGGCATACACATTCAGCGGAAGCAGATACGTCACCAAAGGCGTGGCAGAAAACTTCCCTATCGAACTGCAAGCGGCGTTATTTTCAGCCATAGAGCAAATGCGTGAAAAGGTCTGCGGACAGCTTGATTATCTGCAAATTTTCGAGATAGTGACAGAGGGCAACGGGCAGAAAAAATTCCTGCACATTTATCATATGCAGGAATGCCCTGAGGCTAAGCTTGAATATTTCATACCGACCGGCGTGGAGGTAAACGGCAGGGCGTATATGATCGACGATGTGGATCATATTACGCTGCTGTTGGCGGAGGAGTATTGAGTTGAAAAGGAATCACAGCTTTAGAGGAGGCTGTGATTTTTTTTGATGAAATAACTTTATTAGCTAGTCATTATTACTAAAATTCGAGCCGTCGCTTTAGAAATAATGACAACTTTCTTCGCAAGATATTGCGAAATAAGTTGCTTTATGATATAATGATATTAAAAACCTTGGTGCAAGGAGGGTTAATGATGGCTGTTACATACGACGGTTTGTGGAGAATGCTGTCATATAAAAATGTTAGCGCAGCAGAACTAAGAAAAATCACGGGAATTGCGCCTAATACCGTGACAAAACTCAAACGAAATGAAGATGTTGCATTATCTATACTTGGAAAGATTTGTTCTCTTTTAGAATGTGATTATGGTGACATTGTGAGCTTTGTTTCGGATAAAGCCTTTAATCAGGATGATATTTCTACATTTAATATTAATAATAGACGATATCTCGGAAATAAATATAAATTGTTACCCTTTATAACGGAAATTGTGCATAGCTATTGCAATAACATAGCGTCTGTAGCTGATATTTTTTCTGGAACAGGTGCAGTTGCTTCCGCATTTAGTGATAAACAGATAATAACAAACGACCTTATGTATAGTAATTATATATGCAATTATGCTTGGTTTGGAAATCAGACATTTGATCGATCAAAACTAATTAGAATAATAGACAGCTATAATAGTGCAAATATCAATGAAGAAAATTATATGACTGAAAATTTTACCAATACATATTTCAGTAAATCTGATTGTAGCAAGATCGGTTATATTCGAGAGAATATAGAAGAATTATATTCCAAAAACAAAATAAATGAACGAGAAAGAGCATTGTTAATAATGTCATTAATTTATGCTATGGATAAAATAGCAAATACTTGTGGTCATTATGATGCATATATTCAAGGTGCTGTTTTTAACAAACATTTAATCCTGTCTGTACCCTCTGTAAATACCATCAATAATCCGTTAAATCAATGCTTTAATGAAGATGCAAATGAGCTTGTTACACACATTTATGCGGATCTTGTATACATTGATCCACCTTATAATTCAAGACAATATTGTGATGCATATCATCTCTTGGAGAATGTTGCAAGGTGGGAAAAACCTAATGTTTATGGTGTAGCGAAAAAAATGGATAGAACATCTATGAAAAGCCGGTACTGTACCAGATCTGCTGAATCAGCATTTCGTGAGTTGATCAGGAATGTGGATGCAAGGTATATCCTTTTTTCCTATAATAATATGGCTAATAAAGGCAATGAACGTTCTAACGCTAAGATTCCAGATGAAGCAATCATGGACATTCTTAGAGAAAGAGGTAACGTTCAAGTGTTTGAAGAAAATTACAAGGCTTTTTCGACAGGAAAATCTGATATAAAAGATAATACTGAACGGCTATTTTTATGTACTGTACTACAAAGGAATAATTAATAATGATTCAATCACCACTAAATTATACAGGAGGAAAATTCAAATTGCTTCCGCAGCTGCTCCCTCTTTTCCCAAATAACATTCATACTTTTGTTGATTTATTTTGCGGCGGCTGCAATGTTGGTATAAACGTTAAAGCCCAAAAGCACATTTATAATGACACTAACAGATATTTATTATATTTGTATAATACCTTAAAAAATAATGATAGAGATGTTACTCTTGAGACTGTTTACAATATTATTGAAAAGTATGGACTGTCCCTCGTTAGCAAATACGGATATGATTATTACGATTGCAATAGTAGCAGCGGTCTTGGTCGTTACAACAAAGAAAAGTATCTTAAATTGAGAAATGATTTTAACTTTAATACGTCTGAAGATTATTACTACTATACGATGTTATATGTAATGATTGTTTATTCTTTCAATAACCAAATACGTTTTAATAGTAAAGGAGAATTTAACCTTCCTGTTGGAAAGCGTGATTTTAACCAAAGAATGGAAAGTAAACTAATTGATTTTATTGATACAATAAAAAAACAAGACTCACAGTTTTCATGCCTAGATTTTAATGATTTTAATACCTCTCAACTAACTGAAAATGACTTTGTGTACATTGATCCTCCTTATTTGATCACCTGTGCAACATATAACGAGCAAGATGGTTGGAACGAGGATAAAGAAAAAAAGCTTTTATCCTTTATAGATAAACTAACATCTAATAAAATCAAATGTGCATTATCAAATGTTTTAAGAAGTAAAGGCAAAAAAAATTCTATTTTAATTGAGTGGCTTGAGAAGAATCAAGACAAATATACAGTTCATGAACTGAAATATAGTTATGCAAATTCAAATTATCATACAAAAGATAAAACCGATAGTTCGCAAGAGGTATTAATTACAAATTATTGATTAAGGGAGTTGTCATAAGTTGAAAGTAGCTAAGCAACAAATTTTCAATCTCATGGATACTAATGGACGGAGAAATGACGTTATAAACGCTTTACAAGGATACCTAACAATACTTGATAGTATACTTGGAAAACAAAAAATGGTTTGGGGTAGATTGCCTGACAGTACAGCGGAACTTGATTTTTATCGTAATGCTATTGATCTTTCTCCAGATGTATTTCAAAAACATGACAAGTATGATGAACTTATGGCAGAACTTGATAATATGCCTCTATTAAAACAAGCTATTGACGAAAAAAATATTGATTGGATAAAAGCGAATTATAATAATTACTCCAAGTGGAGTACGGAACTTGATAAAAGTGTAGAATCAAGAGCCAGACATTACACGAGCAATTTAGTTAAATTGGGATTTGTTGATGGTGCAAGACAAATTACTGATGTGGGTGATGTCTTACTAGAAAAAATTTTACTGAAGAGAGATGATATTGAGAAATTTTTACCATTGAATGATACTAACATAGTCTATCTTAGGCAACTTTTAAAACTAAAAATATTTGGTAATGATAGCAAAACGTATTACTCTCCTTTTAATATGGCATTGTATGCTTTGCTTATCAAACCTCGAATTGATCAAAATGAATTCTGTGAAATTATTCAGGGGTTAAGTCCATATCATAACATATCCGACTATGATTCATTTATAAATAATTACCAAAGTAGTGACATAATTCAAACCTATTCTTTCAATGTTCCTCTAGATATTGATAATGATGATATTATAGATAAAGACACGTTTGTGAAACATTTTCCAAATAAGAAAAGTAAAAAAACTATTGATAAGTATTATGAATTCTACAAGGCATTAGCTGATTTTACAAGGAACGCTTCTTCGAATAACCTTGATAACCTGCTAGTTGTTTACGAAAATAATAAGGAAGTGTTAAATAAAGCATTTGGGTATGGTTCAAACATTTTCAAAAATAAACGCGGAAACAGACCAACTGTAAATGATTTTCTAAACAAAGAAAAAATTGACTTATTTAGGGAACAACTTAATTCTGCGCTTTATTTAAGATTTGTACGTTCAAAAACAATAGATACTATCAGAGAGTATTCTGATACAACTATCAGGATATTCAAAGCAACAGGGCTTATTAGTTTTGACAACGGATTTGTGGAACTTATATGTAGAGATCTGTGTAATTGTATATTTGACAAAGAAACAATTAAATCACATATTTTAGGAAATATATCTGATGAATCAATTGATAATATTTCTGATTATGAAGAGAAAGTAGATAGTTACTACTGTTGTAATCACTCAATTAAATCGATTTTAGGTTATTCTGAATCAACAAATATTGAAGTCATTAATGCTGTAAAAGCAAAATTTAATGGAATAGAAATAACTGATATTCCTCATGTTATTAAGAAAAGAAGAAAAAATGATTTTGATCAGTTTATTGAAAAGAACTACCCTGAAACCCGTGTAAAAAAGCTTCTTGGATTGTTTGCTGATCGTTCAAATGACAGTAAAATTAAACAAGAAGTTTGCCCAGACGCTACTGTACCAACAATTTATGAATACGTTGTTGGTTTAGCGTGGTACTATTTTTCAAATAAGACTATAGACTTATTAAATAGTTTCAACCTCACTCTGTCGGCTAATTTTGAGCCGTTAACGCATGCTGGAGGTGGAATGGGTGATATAGTCATTTATGAAGAAAATCAGGTAATCATGCTTGAGGCTACACTAATGAATGCTAATAGTCAAAAACGAGGAGAATGGGAACCAGTGCTAAGACACTCTGTAAACTTAAAAATTGAAGAAGAAAGCTCATCAAAACGAGAAGTAACAACATTCTTCATAGCTGATTCCTTTGATTTTAATACCATTAACATTTGGAAAGCTATTTCCTCTGTACCGCTTCAATCATCTTCAGATAAAAATAAATTTACAGATAGTGTAATAATAATGCCAATAAATAATGATGAGTTATCAAAATTGATAGATCAAAAGGATAAATATAACAGTATAATCCAACAGGTGAGAAAGCTATTTTTAAAAGACATAACGACATTTGATAGGGAATGGAGAGATAAGTTTATTAATGCTGTGATGAATTAGTATTCATCAATATTCAGAGTTGTATGGTAAATCTCAAAAAGTAAAGTGATTTGCCACTATAACTTTTTATAAATTAATAAACTAAAAATGAAATTAACTAATAAAAAATTGAGGTTGTCTTATGAATATTCTAATTATAGGAAATGGATTTGATTTAGCTCATAAATTACCAACAAAATATGGTCAATTTCTAGATTTTATCAAATTCATTAATGACCTTGAAATTAGCCAGGGCAAAGCTTCAAAGTTAAATCCAGAAGAAGAACTTGAATTTTCCAAGCTTGATAAAGGTGTGCAAAATTATCTCGATGAGGTTTTAAATGGTGAAGACCGTCAAATAAACGAAAATAATATCATAAGCAAAGATACAGGTGTTCGGTTAAAATATATTGAAAATATGATCGAACTATCAAAAAATAATCTTTGGGTTAAGTGGTTTCAGATTAATACTGAAATTGATTCTAATTGGATTGACTTTGAAGCTGAGATTTCAAGAGTAGTTCAAACCGTTGAAAAAATAATTAAACAACCGCATAGGTCTAGCGAAGAACAAAGCGTCTTTATTGCTAACCTTGTTAGTGTTTTTTTAGATGATCTAATATATAGCAAAAATGAGGAAACAGATAAACTTGATAAATTTAAAACAAGAACACTAAATGATTTAAATAATCTCATCAAATGTTTTGAGATTTATCTTGAGGATTGTGTAAGAAAAATAGATAAGGGAGTCCTTTCTCCTGATATATACGATCTAAAGGTAGACTGTTTATTAAGCTTTAATTATACTGATACATACCAAAGACTATATTCATGTAAAAATAGTAATATTGAATATGACTACATACATGGAAAATCTAAAATAGATTATAAAGGCTCCAATAATATGGTTTTAGGGATTGATGATTACTTAACAGGAGAAGATCGATTTTCTAATACAAATTTTGTTGAATTTAAGAAGTACTATCAAAGACTTTATAAAAATACCGGATGCAAGTACAAAAAATGGATTGAGGATAAAAATAAAACATACGATGTTTACATTTTTGGTCATTCTTTAGCTATGACAGATAAAGATGTATTGTCAGAATTTATCAACAACCCTAATACAAGAATAATCATTTATTATTTCAATAATGAACAATATAGACAACAAATAATAAATCTTATTCATATGATCGGGCCAGATAAGCTTAATGAAATGGTTTATGGTGCAAATCCTAAAATTGTATTTAGGGTTCAATCTGAAATGGTTAGTATAAAAGATACAGAGTGGAGTATTTTAAATGACAGAAACAAACTCTGGAATATTTACAATTTAGGAGATGTAGAAATAAAAAAACTATTGACTCGAATAAAAAACAAGCTTGAAAAACAAGATACAAAATATTTCCATGATCAAAAAAATGTAATATCTTTGTACAATGCCCTAGTATCTAAATGTCAAAGGCATTTTAAACTGCATGATAATTTTTTGCGTGTTGCTAAAAATCTATATGACCCGAATCAACAAATCTGCTATTCTCCATATGATTGGGGAGATTATGATTTTACCGGTTATTACGAATGTAATGCAATGACTGAAACTTTCATAGATGAAATAAATGAATATAATAAACTACAATTTGCCATGAACAAAAATACAGGTACCGATAAACTAGACGTTCTTCTTGCTAATCAAAATATTGCGGAACTATCACGAGAGCATATCATTGATTTATTCAATAGCATATTCAAAAAATTCGAATCTGCTGAAAATAATTGTAACACAATTTGGCATGAAATTTATGAGCTTCGAAAATTATGTCCTGAATTTAATTGGGGAGATTTTATAGAAAAGCAATATAGTAGCAGTAGTTCGTTTTTTGAAAAAATCAGATATAATCATTTACTTGAAATAATAGCTGAAGACAATTACTACCAACGGCAGGCAGAAGAACAACTTGAATACGAAGATGATCAAGATATGTATTCTTATAACTGATTAACAGTAAAAAGATATAGTATTTTGATTAAACCGCTCAGACTAATAAATGATATATGTTTATCCACGCACCAAACACGCACCAACTCTCTTCTCAGGGTGACGGCTTATGATAACATATGCCGCCTTAACTATCTGCCAAAACAGCAATATATCAGCATTTGCAAAGATTTGAAGGGACATGGAAGCCCAGTCGAAGAATTCCCTACGATGAAGACGTTGGAGTAACCATAACATAATAATTTGTAGAATTAATGGGCAATTCCAATCGGGATTGCCCATTTTTAAAACAAACAGAAATACAAATCGGAATTTGTAGGGAGGTTAATTATATGGAAAAGAATAAAAAAGAAAATACAAATAAATTCCAGTTTGCCAACCTGCCCTTTGAGAGAGGAGAAATCCCTTTCTCAAAGGGTATTTTTATATTGTGCAGTTTGTATGAGGTTTCTTGTGTTTCATATTATCACATAAGAAACCGCAAAGACATCACCGCTCTTACTTCTCCTCAAACATCCACTTGACCGCCTTTTCAGCATACTCACTCCAAAAAATCATATCGTGGTTGCCTTTGCTTTCAAAATACTCGTGAGAAACGTTTCTGCTTTCAAGAAATTTGTGAAGATCACGGTTGTTTTCAAGCAGGAAATCTTCTGTACCGCAGCACATAAATATATCTGGGATATTTTTGCCCTCTCGCTGAAGTTCGTCTATAAGAAATTCGGGATTGTTCCTGCTGTTCAGCACCTCAGAGGTTTCGCCGAAACATTCTCTGTAATATTCATAATTCGCCACATCGTTGCCTTGCCCCTCTGACATTCCTGCAACTTCGTGTACGATAAGAGCCGAAGATAATGCAGCAACCTTGCCAAAGGTTTCTGGATATGCAAATGCTGTATGAAGTGCACCAAATCCGCCCATTGAAAGACCCATAATGTATGTTTCACTGCCATCTTTCGCAAGTCTGAAAACTCGTCTTACATAGTCCACAAGCTCCTCGCCGACGAATTTGCAGAACTGATGACCAGTCGAGCGTCCGTCCAGCCAAAAAGAATTTTCGCCCGAGGGGATAACTACTGCAAAATTATACTTGTCCGCAAGATATTCAGGCACCCAGTTTTCTGCGTCGCCTGTAAAACCGTGCAGCAAGAAAAGCGTTTTGGTGCTGTTTTCCGAGTATTTCGTATCTGTCTGCCCCCAGTCCTGCCTTATGTCACATGGCAGGTACATTTTAAACGTGGTATATCTCCGCAGGCAATTTGAATAAAATCTGATCGTTAAGTTTGACATAGCTTTTCCTCCTGTTTTTTATATAATTATACTACATAAAATCAGGTTTGTCCAAGGGAGAAGCGAAAAAATTTTTCAATTTCCCTCACAAAATCATTTATCCCTATAAAAATAAAAATCACATCTGTCAAAGCCTCGTCCCAACGTACCTTGCCGCTTTTTCATAATATTTTTTGTCGATCATAATTCTACGCTCCTCCACATTTACAAGGTGTCTATCTACCCCGTCTGCAACTATTTTATTCATTATATCAAAATCAAAGCCGCAAAGTCAAACCAGCAAAAAAAAGCTGTCTGACCTTGCGGCTTTTGACCTTTATAATACAATACTAACCGAAATGTGCCCTACATATCCTCCCTCATCATATCATTCTCACTCTTTATAAACATAAGCACAAAGCATATAAGCAGCAATGCACAAGATATCCATATAAACTCATTGCCTATGTATAATGAATATGCTCCGCCTATTCCTGCACCGCAGGCAAATACAAATATCGTAAGAAAATATTGCAGCGATTTCCTAAGCAGCGACTTGTCCCCTATCCTCATGTATGCACTTATGGATTCCATTGCACTTCTCATATTTCCTATGCACATCGTGCTTGCGTATGGATAACTATTTACTTTCCTGAACGATTGCACCTGCATTGCACAGGCACATGATGAAAGTGCATTCGCAACAAAATCGTATGAACCGCCAAGCGGTATAAACCCCACAATGCAAAGCAGCACCATTTCCGTGAAAACTATTATCTGCCGCCAATGTATAAATCCCACGTCCTTGAAACGTGCGTGCAGACGCTCGGCTATGAAAATCCCCATTGCAAACGCCAGCACAGGTATAAGATAGTGCAACGCCCTGTGCCAGTTGCCTTTTGCGACATATGTGCTCATAAGCACAATGTTTCCCGTCTGTGCATTTGAAAAAACTTCACCTCGCACAAAATACGAATATGCGTCCTGCAAGCCCCCTGATATGGTCAGAAGTATCATGAGCATATTGGTTTCAGACATTTGTTTTCTTGATCGTAACATCATTTTATCATATTCCTTCATAAAAAATTAACAAGAAAAATATTTTTATACACTTTAATTTTCTCCTTTTTCCATTATAATTATCTCAGATATATAAGTCAAATATATAATTGATATGAAAGATATAAAATATTGATATAGCAAGAAAGTGATAAAGTGAATATAAATTACGAATATTATAAGATATTTTATTATGCCGCAAAGAACCGCAGCTTTTCAAGAACGGCAAAAGTGCTGCTCACAAATCAGCCTAATATCACAAGGGTGATAAAAATACTCGAAGGAGAACTTGGCTGCACGCTTTTCAATCGAATGAAAAACGGCGTCACGCTTACCCCTGAGGGAGAGATACTTTACGAGCACATCTCAAAGGCGGTGGAACTTATTACAGAGGGCGAAGATGAGATCTCAAAAGCCAACGACCTGCAAAGCGGAACTGTCACCATAAGTGTGACGGAGACCGCACTTCACGGCGTTATGCTGCCACTTCTCAATGAGTTCCATGAAAGATATCCGGGAATAAAAATAAAGCTGCTGAACCATTCAACCCCTCAGGCACTGACTGCTCTCAAAAGCGGCATTGCAAACCTCGCTGTGGTAACAACGCCGATAAGCACAGAAGGCTCGCTGAATTTTCATAAGCTCAGAGAGTTCCGTGAACTTATCATATGCAGCACAAAACTAAAGGATCTTGCAAAGCGAACGCTCACTCTTGAGGAACTTTGCAGCCACCCTATAATATCACTTAACCGAAACACAAGGACATATGATTTCTATTCCGATTTCTTTTTCCAGCATGGAATAGATTTTCAGCCGGATATAGAGGTCGCAACTGCCGATCAGATAATGCCGCTTGTGAAAAGCAACCTTGGCATAGGTCTTATACCTGAACCAATGGCACAAAGCGGCGATGTTTATATTCTGAAAACTGATGAAGAGTTTCCAAAGAGGAGCATCGTTCTTGCAGAAAATGCAGACAAAAAACTCAATGCCGCCGCTACAGAGATACAAAAAATGATACTGAAAAAGTGTAATATGTTTGCAAATGCTGAGATATGACATACATGAAAGGAGATAATAATATGCCTACAGTTTTGCCAAAAGAAAATGAAGTCGAACAGTTTTTTTCAAGGATAATGGCATCGGAAGGAGCTTGCGAAAGGCTCAGCAACGTGCTTTACGATCACCTTAGTGACGATGATATGCAGACCGATCCTGACCCAAAACATCTTGTGCAGGTGCTTTTGACCGCATATACGAACGGTGATATAAGTGCACTTCTTCTGGAGCTTTGTGGAAGAAGTCTTTTCGATCTGCTGAGAGAGGCTTACCTTATACCAAAGCGTTTTCACGGAAAAGCCGGAAAAAATCCTGAACTCCTTACGACCCCTGAAGGCGATGTCATTGAAGAAAAGAAAAAGCTTGTCACAAAGCATGAGTTCGAAAAATTTCGTGATGTGTACAAAAACCACAGCTGTGCACCACGTTCAAAGCTTTATCTTGCAGACGGATATGACCTTATGAGGGCCTATACCGACGGAATGAACATTAAGGAAAAGCGTGTTGACAAAAGACGTGGCGTGCTTATACTTTACGCCCTGCCTGACACTGTAAAGCTTGGACTTTCCGAGGCTCAGACCTATAATGTTATATGGAATACTTTCCACAAGATACAGCAGACTGCCCCAACTGCAATGGTCTATTACGGACAGGAAACAGGCGAAAAGGCTGGAAAATCATTTGATGAGATCGGCGTTTTACTGCCTGTTCATCAGTTTGAAAAGAAAATGCTCATGCACCTCAGCGAGATAGACGGCATTGTGCTTGCCTGCCGTGAGGAAATGATGAAAAAAGCAGGCTCAGACAGCCTTGATCTTTAAAAACGGAAGTGATACTGAATGTCACAAACTATAGTTAAGAAAAATCACATGGATATCCCATGGCATGATTTCACAGACGCCGAAAAGGACGAGCCAGTATCAAAGGCGAGCCTAAAAGAAAAAGCCTCTGTTATAGGCAGGGTGGGAATGATGTTTCTCTCCTGCGGAACGGGAGCGTGGCGTGTGAGAAGTTCCATGAACACCATGTCGGAATGTATGGGACTGACCTGCACAGCAGATATCGGGCTTATGTCCATAAACTATACCTGTTTTGACGGCGAGGCTTGCTTTTCGCAGTCTCTTTGCCTTACTAACACGGGAGTAAACAATTCAAAGCTAACACGTCTTGAAATTTTCATCAACGATTTTGTCAGCCGCTGCGATAGTTTGACTTGCGAACAGGTCCACAATGAACTTGACGATATCGAAAAGATACACGGACTTTACTCGCCGCCTGTTTTGGGCCTTGCGGCGGCACTTGCCTGCGGAGCGTTCACATTCCTGCTTGGCGGTGGACTGACCGAGATGATATGTGCATTTTTCGGTGCAGGCATTGGCAATTATGTGAGGAGCAAATTCACAAAGCACCACCTTACCCTTGTGCTTGGAATAGTTGCCTCAGTATCGGCGGCGTGCCTTTCATATGCAGGGCTGTTTGAACTTGCGAAAATACTTTTCAATATAAAAATGCAGCATGAGGCAGGCTACATATGTGCAATGCTTTTTATTATACCTGGTTTTCCGTTCATCACAAGCGGCATAGACCTTTCAAAGCTCGATATGCGTTCGGGCATCGAGCGGCTGACCTACGCCCTCATTATTATATTTTTAGCCACAATGACGGCGTGGTTAATGGCACTTATCCTGCACCTTACGCCAATGGACTTTTTGCCTCTGCACCTTACCTTATGGCAGTTCATACTGTTCAGACTTGCGGCAAGTTTCTGCGGGGTTTTCGGATTTTCCGTTATGTTCAACAGCCCTGTCAAGCTTGCAGCCTCTGCAGCAGTTATAGGTGCACTTGCAAACACTCTGAGATTGGAACTTGTTGACCTTGTTTCATTTCCTCCGGCAGCTGCTGCGTTTGTGGGGGCATTCACCGCAGGCATACTCGCCTCGCTGCTGAAAAAGTATGTGGGCTATCCGAGAATATCCATAACCGTTCCGTCCATAGTCATAATGGTTCCGGGATTATATCTTTACAAGGCTTTCTATAATTTGGGCGTCATGTCCCTTGAAACATCTGCGTCATGGCTTGCGTCTGCCCTGCTGATAATACTAGCTCTGCCTTTGGGGCTTATCTTCGCTAGGATAATTACGGACAGGTCATTTAGGTGTTGTACTTAAAATCTTAGTCATAGTCTAAAGCTATACCGAATCCACATAAAAAAACTATATTGATATACACTTTCCTATTAAGACTATTCTCCATTACCTATAACTGGCGTCAGCGGCATTTGTCAGCAAAAGCGAAGTGCTGAGGTGTTTTAAGAACATAACAGGACAGTCGCCGTTTGAATATCTAAAAAATTATCGTCTGCGCAATGCGGCATATATGATAAAAAACACATCTGACTCGATAAATGCTATCTGTGGGCTTTGCGGCTTTGACGATCACAGCTATTTTTCAAAAGCCTTTAAAGAAGCCTACGGGTGCAGTCCCAGAGATTTTAGAAAGTAGAATATACGGGACAATATCTCACAGATTTATCCGTCTGTCGTGTAGACATTACATTCTCCTGTTTATAGGACTACGATAAAACTATTATCAAACAAAAGACGTTTCATTTTATCCAAATGGAACGTCTTTTGCATTTGTGCTTTTTCTTGTATGAAAAAAGAGTCAATTATTCTCCTCCCAATAATCCTCTGCATCCTCGTAGTCATAGAAATCATCATAGTTATCTTCATAGAGATCCTCTGGGTCGTCATAATCATGAGCATCATACTCAGCAGATTTACTGGTTGAGGTTTTATTGGTATTCTTACGGGTAGCTCTGGTAGCTGCACTACTTGCTGTAGTGGTTTTCGGACGTGATGTTGTAGCAGTTGTGAATACTGGAGTATAGCTGTTCTTATTATTGTAATACTTAGGGTCATGTATCAAACAGTAGCTGCTGCCTTCTTCAGGAGTATTGTCACAGCCTGAGTGTGCGCATTTAGGGCGCAGGGCATCATAAATCATGGCTATCCCTATGATGATCAACACAGCGACAACGATTCCTTTGAGATTGAACGAACTATGCTGACAGCTGTTTTCTGTTGCCAGCTTGTAGCCTATATAATCGTCAAGCATTTCCTCGTTTCTGTTGTTTTTTCCGGACTCCATAATCACACCTCCAAACTGTATTTCTGATATTATACCATATTTTTTAAGATTTGTGGTAACAATTTTTGGACAGTTGCATATTCTGTCCCTTTTATTATTTTTTAGTGGCAAAGTCGGGTAGTGTGCGGAATATTTAACGGTTACTTTTGCTCAACTCCCCTTAATTTTACCCCCATTATGCAACTTGAAGCGAACTCTATGCCAATGGGTAAAAATTTTTTTCAAACCTCCCCAATTTTACCCCTAAGTATGCTATAATAGAATAGACAAGAAACCCGACCCCAAACCCAGCGAGGTGCTTTTATGACATATGCAATATCTGATATCCACGGCTGTTATGAGGAGTATATTAAGCTTCTCGAAAAAATCAACTTTTCTGAGGACGATACCCTCTATATCCTAGGTGACATCTGCGACAGGGGCGAAAAGCCTATGGAGATCTATAACGACATCATGACTCGTGATAATGTTATCCCACTGTTCGGCAACCACGAACACCTTGCCTATATCAATCTCCGCCACCTCATAAAAAATGACGTGAGCAAGCTTACGAAAGACGAACGGCTAGACCTGATTGATTGGCTCACCAGCGGAGGAAAACCCACTTTCAGCGAATTTATCTCCCTCTCCAAAGCCGACCGCATGGACTTTATGGAGTTTCTTAAAAGCTTCTCAATGTATGAGGATATCACCATAAACGGCAAACGTTTTGTCCTCACCCATGCAGGTCTTGGGGGCTTTAGCGAGGATAAGCCCCTTGATGAATATACCCTCCACGAGCTTATCTGGGAGCGTGCCGACTATTCAAAACGCTATTTCAGCGACCCGAATACTTTCCTTGTGACAGGTCACACCCCTACCGCTAATATCCCAAACCACGGCAGACCCGAAGCCTACAAAGCCAACGGACACATAGCCATAGACTGTGGCTGTGCCTCAGGTGGACGGCTGTGCGCCTACTGCTTTGAAACAGACAGCGAGTTTTATGTTGACAAAATAAACTAGCCCCTTGAAAATTACTTCAAAATGTGCTATACTTGTCCCGTTAAATATCATAACCGACGAGGATAAAACAGTTTGTGTTACATTTGCAGGAGGTCTATTGTATGTTTGAAAAAATATCATTTCCCGAATATGAATATGGATCTATCCAAAATTACTTAAAGAAATTGGGATATTGTTATACCACAAGAGTATATAAAGAACTTGGAAAATATAAAGTCGGGGAATTATATGCTGCCCCTTGGGGAGATGTGTTGATAATAGATGAAGTTAAAATATATTGGAAAGTATCAGACCGACCATTCTATAACGAAATGAATGATGACGAAAAGGCAGAGATACGCAAATATTCCGAAGATATGGGATTGCCATATGAATTTATTAAATTTTCCGTTTATGAGTAATAAATTTCAGATTACTCCTTTTACTCACACCCACCGATACAGCCCCTCTGTATCGGTATTTTTCTGCCCCAACGCCCATATCCGCCCCACCTCTATTGACATTTTACCCTCAATGTGCTATCATAAAAAAGTAAGTTAGTTGCAACTATCTCAATAACACCACAGGAGGAAGAAAAATGGATATGAATGAAAAACCAAAGCTCTCAGGCGTGCCTGAAACTATGCTTCAAACCGTGTACGCCCGTGCAAAGGAAACCAAAACAAGGGGCGCGATAAAAGATACAAAAGCCGTGGAGATAATAGATAAGATAAACTATGATTTTTCACTTGCCGACAAGGACTCAGCAATGCACAGTGGCGTTGTGGCAAGGACAATAGTCCTCGATAAGCTTGCGAACAAGTATCTTGCAAAAAACAAGGGCGCAGTGGTGGTGAATATCGCCTGCGGACTTGATACACGCTGTTACAGAATGAACGGCTACACCCATTGGTATAACCTTGACCTGCCCGAAACTATCGCCGTGAGAGAAAAGCTTCTCCCTGAATCAGGCGAGATATCCCAGATAGCAATGTCCGCAATGGACGATTGGAGTGGAGAAATAACCGAGCACGATGCCCCTGCTATCGTCATTATCGAGGGTCTGACTATGTACCTCTCAGAAAAGGACGTAAAGCAGATTTTTGACGTCATAAGCAAACGCTTTGAACACGTCACAGTTCTTGTTGAAACAATGAATCCTGCCATGGTAAAGCATATGAAAGAAAAGTCGATCGAGGGTAGCAAAGCCAAATTCACATGGGGCGTCAAGGACGGCAAAGAGCTTGCAAAGCTTCTCCCGAACTTCCGCCACATTGAAGACCACAGCCTCGTCGAGGGAATGGCGGAGTTTATCCCAATATTCAAGCTTCTTAAAAAGATAAAGCCTGTGAGCAATATCTCAAACAAGATAGTAGTAATGGAAAAATAACTTTGACTTCCCACCCCCGCCATGCTATAATCCCAAATTTAGAAGTTCCGCCACGCAAAAAGCCCGTCAAACAGCGTATCACCGCCGCAATTCAGATATAATTTTTTATCTCCAACAATATAAAATTCTTTTTTTGCACGGGTAGCGGCAACAGTCAGTCAATGTCTGCGTTGATGCGGAATTTGATAAATATTTTTCAGTCACTCCAAAATGTTCTCTAAGCATATTCAGAATGTTTGAATTCATTGTGAGTACAGGCTTTATTTGAGTGCGATACTGCAAAAATAGTCAGCACATTTAATCTCCTCAACAAACTTTTGGTCGATTTGTTCATTGGTAAGTGGAAGTTCATTTACGATATTCTGCACTGCACCATTATTGGAGCTTGCAACAACAATATTATTTTCCGTAATGATCTCTGGAAGTACGCCAATAGATGCGTTGTCAAAATATATTGTCTCTTTTGTTCCCTTGATCGACCTGTCTCTTAGTTTTGCGATATCATAAGCCTGTTTTACAATTTTTTCTTATCCATTGCCATTCCCCTATCTTCCGTTCATCACCCAAGCAAACCCCTTAGCTGTCCGCAAAGCAGGCTCTTTAAAATGCCCGCCCTTGTTCCATTCAAGGGCGCATTCGATACCCTGCCCCGTCAGCAAATCATAACTCTCACGGATACAGTCGCCCACCTTTGACATGACCGCATTTTTCGTCCTTTCTTCCTTGTCACCAAGGCTGAGATAAACAGCGTCGCATTTTATCTTATTCTCTTTCATATACCCCACAAAATCAGGAAACCACACCGACGGAGAAGCCGCCGCAACGCCTGAAAATTTCTCCGTTTGAAACGCCGCCCACAAGGCAAAAAGCCCTGCCAGAGAATATCCGCCAATGTAATAATTCTTGCTCTTGTCCGAGCAAAGCGTTAATATCTCCGCCAGAGTGTCTTCCGCTCCATTGCCGAAGCCCTCATTGCCAAACACCGCAGGAGCGTTCCAAGGCGATAACTCATCGTTCCAATCCTCGACCTTCACCGCAATAAGCTGAAAATCCACACTCGTGAGCTTTTTTATCTCTGCCACCTCGTTTTCTATCTCAGGCAGATCATGGTCGCCCACAGGCTGGATAAGAACAATATCAGCATTTTTGTCGCCATAATAATGGTATGTCATTTTGCCGTCACCTCTGTAATGTATCTCACTTCAAGTACCCCTTTACAACGCCAACAAATTCCCCTATATCCGCAAAATAATTAGGATAAACCTCACTTAGCCTTGCGAAAGAAGAAAACCTGACAAGCACATTGTCCGTCCTATCGTTGCTGCGGTATTTCGTTTATTGACAGTATATCACATTATCCGCAATATTTCAACAGCCCTCAAAGTCAAGCCCTTTTAATCTGTGTAGTACTACAATAATTGTACCACATTGCAAAGTAAAATACTTGAAATGACATACGGAATATGGTATAATAACACTATCTAAAAAACTATCGGAGGAAAATTATATGGGATTATTTGATAAACTTCGTGAACCTGTGGTACTAAAAGAGGACAGCAGTGCGAAAAAACAACTTGAGCAGCTGGACTTTTATTCAAAGCTTGCACCTGAAAGTGTCAAGGAACAAATAGAACAGGACAAAAAACTTGTTTACTATGGCATAAAAGGCGAAGAGGCATTGATGTTTGAGCTGAAAAACAGTCATATGCCTATGTATATTCTTCACGATATTTTCTTTGAAGAAAATGGACTTACAACGCAGATAGACTATATAGTAATCACACGAAAAGTGATACTGATAATTGAGTGCAAAAACCTCTATGGAAATATTACTGTTAATAATCAGGGAGATTTCACTAGAACCATTCAATTTGGAAAACGCTATCATAAAGAAGGTATATATAGCCCTATAACTCAAAATCAACGTCATTTGGATATGATAAAAGAAAAGCGTCGAAACACTAAAGGCTTACTCACCAAGGCTATTTTTGAACATTATTTTGACGATACATATAAGTCAGTAGTTGTTTTAGCTAATCCAAAAACCATAATTGACATGAAGTATGCACCTAAGGATATAAAATCCAAGATAGTTAAAGTTGACGGACTTAACAGCTATATAAAAAGACTGAATGACGAAAGCCGAAACGAAAATATGTCAGATAAGCAAATGAAAGAATTGGCTGATTTCTTTCTGCAAAGCAGCATTCCAAATACTACTGACTATACTGCCAAATATCAGCTTGAAGTCAATGAGGAAAAAACAGTTACTGTAAAGGAAGAGCCAATTCAAAACACATATTTTGACAGCATTGAAAATTCACCTGTATATAAAGCATTAAAAGACTATCGCTACAAACAAAGTGTTAAGGAAAAAATCAAGCCATATTTCATTTTTAATAATGCTCAGCTTGAAGAGATAATAAAAACTAATCCTCAAACTTTAGAAGAACTAAAATCAATAAAAGGCTTTGGTGATGCCAAATGCCTAAAATACGGTAAAGACATTCTAATGATATTGGGAGATTATTGATATAACAATAACTAACTTCAGATATATCCACCGATACAGCCCCTCTGTATCGGTATTTTTCTGCCCCAACTCCCCTATCCGCCCCACCTCTATTGACATTTTCCCCCCCTCAATGTGCTATCATAAAAAAAAGACGAGTTAGTCACAACTAGCCAGATGGCACCACAGGAGAAAAAATGGATATGAATGAAAAACCAAAGCTTCTTAAAAAGATAAAGCCTGTGAGCAATATCTCAAACAAGATAGTTGTAATGGAAAAATAACTTTGACTTCCCACCCCCGCCATGCTATAATGATAAAAAAGAGGTGACCCCACATGACCAATAAAGCATATTACCACCTGCCGGGGCTTTTCGAGTTTTATGACCTTTACGCCGCTTTCCTTCCCATATTCCGTGACCATAGAGATTATTTCTATGACTGGTGCGAAATAGGCTCTGTCTATGGCGCACCTGCCGACTGTATATGGGGCGGCGGACGAGCAGGCTTCGGCGAACATTCTCCACGAGAAGTCCTCGACCTTATGAAAGAATATAACATCTCCTCACGGCTGACCTTCAGCAATTCCCTGCTAAGAGAAGAACACCTTTCAGACAAAAAGTGCAACGACCTTTGCAGGCTGTTTTCCCAAAGCCCGCCTCCACAAAATGGTGTGATAATATGCTCCGACCTGCTTCTTTCATATCTGAAAGAGAATTATCCCCACCTCTATTTTGTGTCCTCTACCACAAAAGTCCTCACCGAGTTTTCTCAGCTTGTAAACGAGCTTGATAATGACGATTTTTCCTATGTAGTCCCCGACTTTCGCCTAAACAAAGCCCTGGATAAACTCTCCGATCTCACCGCTGAGCAGAAAAACAAAGTGGAGTTTCTTTGCAACGAGTGCTGTTATATAGGCTGTGCAGACCGAAAAAACTGCTATGAAAACGTCAGCCGCAAAAATCTCGGTGAAAACTGCCCAGACCATGTTTGCAAAGCACCCAATGCCTCAGAGGGCTACCGCTTTTCAAAAGCCATGGAAAGCCCCGCCTTTATCGGCATAGAGGATATCCAAAACACCTATCTCCCCATGGGATTTTCAAACTTCAAAATAGAGGGCAGAAGCCTTGGAAGCGCCTTGATACTTGAATTTCTGCTCTACTATATGACGAGACCCGAACATCAGCTAAAGGTCAGAGAGCAAATTTATCTCGACAGTATGCTGGATCTGTTCTGACTATTCTTCACATTGCATATCTCACATATCGCAAGAAATATGTCACAAAGTTCATGTTACCCATGGCTTACTTGGAAACAAAAATCAAAATAAGTGTAAACAATGCCACTTTTTTGTTGAAACAGCCATTATAATATAGTATAATAACACAGTGCTTTGTCATAAAAAAGTTATAGGAGAATTTACATGAAGAAAATTATCGACATATTTCTGCGTTCTTTGCTCACAGGCGTGGCGATAGCCATAGGCGGAACAGTCTATCTTTCCTGCCCTAACAAATATCTGGGAGCGTTTCTTTTCGGCATAGGACTTTTCGTGATACTGTCTTTCGGCTTTAATCTCTTCACAGGAAAAGTCGGCTACGCAGTGGAAAACAAACCCTCTTATCTCGGTGAGCTTGGCATAATATGGCTCGGCAATTTTGCAGGAGCAGTCATCTCCGCCCTGCTTATTACCCAAACACGCATATCCACCATAAGCGACAAAGCCACAGAGCTTTGCAATATAAAGCTTGGGGATAATATCACAAGCGTTTTTATCCTATCATTTTTCTGCGGAATACTTATGTTCGTTGCCGCAGACGGCTATAAAACTATCCAAAACCCTGTGGGACAGATACTTGCAGTATTTCTCCCCGTTGTGGTCTTTATCCTCAGCGGCTTTGAACACTGCGTCGCTAATATGTATTTCTTTGCCATGGCAGACTTATGGAGCATTAAAGCCTTTGGCTACCTTATCATAATGTCCCTTGGCAACTCCATTGGCGGAATACTTATCCCCTTTATGCGAAAAGGCTTTGTATCAAAAGCATGACGCCTGTTTTTATAGGCTTATATAACATAAAAAAAAGATACCGCAGTTCAAAAAGAACTGCGGTAAAAAAATGACTTCTGCTCTCAGGAACACAGTAAAGGGGGTATTATGAAAAAAACAAATAAAACAAAGGAGTCAATAGTAAACATAAGATAACAAATAAAACACAATTTAAACAACTTAGAAGGAGTGTGTAGAAGTCATAAGGCAATACCGCACAAGGCACGCCTGTCGGCTTTGCACGCAATCTGCTTGCAGATTTTCCGCCATATCGCACCAAAGCTCTCAAGCTGGTTTACCAGCTTTGAATACGCTAGTATTCCTGCGTCGCTTTAGCACAATCTGACGAAAAATCTGACGGCACATCTTGCGCACAATCCTTGTGCGGTATTGCCTTGATTCGTTCCTGATGTATGTATTATATCACACTAAAAACCATTTGTGGTAACTTTTTTTGGACAGTTGCGACTTTTTTCAAAAAAATCTGCACTCCGAAAATCCTAAAGTTTTCAGAGTGCAGATTTATCTTTTTCTGTAGAAGCGAACAGCGTTTGCCCCTTCCCACGTCTATCTGAATTGTCGCCTGTCTATCAAATAATATCCGCCCTGCGTTTACCTATCTGTGCAAACTCTTTGCGCCGTATGATAAAGTAAGCCACTGTTACCGCAGTGCCTGTTATCACCCAGGAAACAGGGTAAACTATCATGAGCATAAGATAGCTTCTGTGAGCCGCATAAATCGTGTTCACCCATACAAGCCTGAAAACACAGGTGCCAAGCACAGTTATGACCGCAGGTGTCATAGAGTGACCCATTCCCCTAAGACAGCCGCCCGATATCTCGTAAACACCCGTAAGAAGCTCCAGCAGACAAACTGACCACATTCTTATCATTGCGTAGTGTATAACGTTCTCGTCCGTTGAGAATATCTGTATAAAAAGGTGTCTGCCAATAAGGAATATCAGACTCAGCCCAAGACAGCTTGCAAGCCCGATAAAGGTGCAAAGCCTGTATATCTTTTTACAGCGTTCCTTATCCTGAGCCGCAAAATTCTGACTTGTAAAGGTGGTCGCAGTCTGAGCGAAAGCGTTTATCACAAAATATGCCATAAACTCAAAATTCTGTTCCGCTGTGCTTCCGGCGATACCGTCTGAACCGAAGCTGTTTATCGCCGCCTGTATCACAACGTTTGACAGTGAGAAAACCATGCTCTGCAAACCAGCCGGCAAGCCTATCTTTATGATACCGAGGAGATATTTCCAGCGTATCCTGAGCTTTCTGAAATCAAGTCTTAGCATCTCCTCCTCGTGGGTAAGAAAGTAAAGTATCATGCAGGCACTGAAAAAGTTTGATATAACAGTTGCCGTTGCAACGCCTGCCACACCCATTTTGAACACGATCACGAACACAAGGTTCAGAATAACATTTATAACGCCTGCGGTGATAAGAGCGTAAAGAGGTCTGGTGCTGTCGCCCTTACTTCTAAGCACTGCCGAACCGAAATCGTATATCTCGATAAAAGGCATTGCAAAGAAGAATATCCTGAGATACAGCGTTGCAAGCTTTAAAACATCGTCAGGCACATTCATCATGCCAAGGAGTATCGGTGCAAGTATCTCGCCTACACCCAGTATGATAAATCCGCTTATGACCGCCAAAAGCACCACCGTATGTACAGCCTCGTTTGCCTTATCTTTTCTCCCCTGACCTATAAGTCTGGCCACCACAACGTTTGCACCGACAGAAAGCCCCAGAAAAAGGCTTATAATAAGGTTCACCAATGAAGAATTGCTTCCAACCGCCGCCATGGCTTTGTCGCTGTCAAATCTGCCCACCACCGCAAGGTCAGCAGAGTTAAAAAGCTGCTGCAAAATACTTGACAATGCAAGGGGCAGTGCAAAAATAACGATCTTGCCCACAAGCGGACCGTTTAACATATCTATTTTCTTATTTTTCATACCAGATCTTCTCTCATCTTTCAACTAACTATTTCTCATACCTAATATTATATCACACCATCAAAGCTATTTCAATACCCGAATTTGCACATAAGCACACACAGAGATGTGTAAAAATCTAAACATTACGACCATTTGTACAATTTTTTGAACTCTTTGCCTGTTGACAAAGGCATGAAATGGTGTTATAATAATATTCCACGGGAGGTGAGCAGTATGGCGATAGACAAAAAAGGCACAAAGCAGATTGCCGACAACCGAAAGGCACGTCACGATTATTTCGTGCTTGAGCAGATAGAGTGTGGTATCGAGCTTGTGGGAACAGAGGTCAAGTCTATAAGGAATGGCGGCGTCAATCTGAAAGACAGTTGGTGTTCTATCGAGGACGGAGAGATGTGGGTCAAGGGTATGCACATATCCCCTTATGAACACGGCAATATATTCAACCGTGATCCACGCCGTGAGAGAAAGCTGCTGCTCCACAAACGTGAGATACTGAGGCTGTTCGGAAAGGTACAGCAGGAGGGTCTTACGCTTATCCCGATGTCGCTATATTTCAAAGGCAGCAGAGTCAAGCTTGCACTTGGGCTTTGCAAAGGTAAAAAGCTTTATGACAAGCGTGACGACATGGCAAAGAAAGCCGCACAGCGTGACATAGAGCGTGCCATGAAAGAGCGAAACTAACATGGGGGTGTAAAGGTTTCGACGGGGGTTTTGAAGCACGATAAGCGAGTAGAGGAGCGCACACTCTTTAAACGGCGTACGTTTTAAAATTAGACGACAACGATAATTTTGAATTAGCTGCTGCTTAAGTCAGCGCTCGTCTTGCCTTAGAGTACCACGGCTTTGGTAAAGGCGTCGATCAGTGGTGAACGTTACAAAGCGACGGCTGTAGCCTTGTGATGTATCACAGCCTACCAAACACACAGGCGTGTCTGTTTGCCTTTGTGCAAGGGAACGGGAGTTTTCCGCAATAACAGAATACACTCGTAGAAGTTCGTGGGGATAGGCTTTCGGACAGGAGTTCGATTCTCCTCACCTCCACCAAATGTTGAAAAGACGAACACAACAAATATATTCTTTGTGAGTGGTCTTTTCGGAATAATAACAACGCCTCATGATTGATTTCATGAGGCGTTTATTCTTACTTAATAATTTTGATTACCTGTCCTGCATAGATAAGATTAGCATTTTTTATGTTGTTGTCCTTAACGATTTTTGCGACTGTCGTTTTATATCTTGTGGCTATCGCCGAAAGAGTATCACCCTTTTTGACTGTATATCTAGTTACTGTCTTTTTAGGAGTGTCTTTTTTCGGCTCCGACGGTGTAACATTTTTCTTATAGCCGTTAAGCCCTGCGGCTTTTATGATTGACGGGAAATTGACTTTTGCAGTATCGAGGTCAACGCTGCCTGTAACGCCGTTTACTCTCCCTGTAAAGCTGTGCTGGTGCATTTTATGCGCTATTGACGGGGCTCGGGTGATATTCGCACACCATATTGCATAGCGACTTCTGATAGCTGCCGACACTTTGGCGGTGAGAAAAGCTTCGTAAGAATAGAGCATACAATAATATCCCGCCGCCTCAACAACGCTAATAAAAGCTTTGATGATGTCGTCACGCAGTCCGGGCATATTATATTGTGCAGCTTCTTCTATGTCGAGCGCAACAGGCATAGAGAATGGGCATTTAGACTTGATGAGATTGACAAAGCCTGTTGCTTCTCTCTTCGCAGCCTCTACTGTATCTGCATACATATAGTGATAGAAACCTATGTTAAGTCCTGCGGCCTTTGCGTTTGCATAATTACGCTCGAACTTTTTGTCAATCTGCCTAGGATAAGACATTATGTCGCCGTAGCTCGATCGTATCATTACAAAGTTTATGCCGCTTGCTTTGAGCTTCTTTGTATCAACGTTTCCGTTATGCTGAGATACGTCTACGCCTTTGTATGTAGCCATTTTTTATTCCTCCATTTTCTTGTAGTAGGACTTGATCTTATTGATCTTGTCGGCATTATCTGTCAAGAGCTTTTTAACGTCGGTAAGATTGATTTCGTAAACGTCCGAAATCTCATCATATGTCATACCGAACGCAAAGCTTTTGAATATTTCATTTTTTTCCTGCTCTGAAATGTTTATCATTACTGTTCTCCTCCTTGGCTTTCTTCAACTGTTATTTTTAAACGGTGTACGATTTTAACGAGAAATGACGGCAACGGCACGCCGAGAACGGAAATGTTTTCAAGAATGCTTATACACTCATTGATGATGAGCCATATTGTGACGATTACGCCGAAATAATAGCTAAATCCTATATCAATTCCCACCGAGGACAGCCCTTCGCTTATGAGCCAGTCCGTGACACCCGCTACGCACACTACAAGGATATAGCAGAGCTTTTTGACAGCTCCGACAATCCCTATTCGGCTACTTAGATCACTCTTATACCACGCTTTCGCAAGCCCGCTCAGATAGTCTATTATCATAACGGCGATCAGTATAAGCAGCGGTATAGCTATTACGCCGAAATATGCAGACAGACCGCCTAGGACGGCGGCGACAATGCCCTTAAATACGTTTTCTTTCATTTATGCCTCCTTGCCGTCGTCGAAATCATATCCTGTGATTTCTGTATACTCTTCGGCTGTGATCCACTTGTGCACTACTGCGTCATATACCTTGCGTATATCCCACAAACCACGCTCGTAGTAGTCTTTGACCTTAGCATATTTCTTACTCTGTGACATTTTCAAGCACCTCCTCTTTTTCGTTTTCGAGTTCTACATCAAACACCATTGCTATATAGTCAATATTAGCGGCGTTTCTGTCGTTTTCCACCTTAAGTGCGGCGCTTTTCTGTCGCTCTTTTATAAGCTGTTCTTTTACTGATATGTAGCCAAACATAGCTATTCCCTCCATAGATTATAATAATATTCCTGCATACTATCTATCAGCTTATAGCAGTTCCCTTTGCTTGCGTGCGAAGCCCAGGACTTGAAACACTCGTCAACTTGTTCTCGGTTCATTGCGCCACGTTCACATAATTGCACAAGCTTTGCGAGCTTGCGGCGAGCTCTCGTGACCTTTTCCGGCAATACACGCATTATGACCTTTCCTGTACTTGTAAGCCTAAAACTGAAACCTAAGAAGTGTATGGGCTGTTTAATCGGGAATAATTGAGTTTTCTTCTTACTAAATTTTAGCCCTAGTTTCTCGAGTTCTTCGCCTATGTGCTCTTTGCAAAATGTCAAATATTCTTTGCTTTGATGTATAAGTATGAAATCGTCCATATAACGAACATAATACTTTATGCCTAGTTGCTCTTTAATTAAATGGTCGATGTCGTCTAATACTGCAAGCTGAATAAGCTGCGTGACTTGCGAGCCTAAGCCCATTCCTTTTGACGGGTCAACTCCTTGCGTAAAGCTGTTTATAATTCTTTCGGTTTCAGCATACGCCCAATCGTCAGAAACTCTTTTCCGAACAGCAGCGCAAGCGACGCTGTGAGGCGTAGAGCCGAAATAATCCGAAATATCACACTTAATAATATAACCGTTAAGACCCGATTTTCTATAAAATCGCTGCATATGACATTTCAATCGCTCACGGGCGAAATCTGTTCCTTTACCCTTTTGACAAGCGCAATTATCGTATATAAAAGATCTCGTTATCTGTTCTGTAAGGTAATTATCACATAACGAACGTTGAAACACCCTGTCTTTTATTCTTGTGCTTACGATAACACGTTCTTTCGGCTCGTAGATTTTAAAAACGGTATAATCACCGATTTTGTACTTTCCGCTCATAAGCTCGTCTTTTAGTTTATAACAGTTTGTCAAGCCGTTCTTAACGAAACCCGCTGTGCTATCTTTCCACATCACATTTCTTCTGCATACAAGCATTGCCTTATACAGATTTTCAAAGTCACATACATTCTCTTTTACTGTCATATTATCTCTTCTACAAAACTTACGTTGTTAATAGTGATACTTACTCAAAAAGTAAATCACATCAACGTTATACTTTCACCATATCGGCTAGGATAATAGTTCCTTGTGTGATTGCATTGATTTCAGCTATTGAGCCTACTTTAAGCTAGCATTATCACAATCCGGGGCGAGCCCGTTACTGTTGTTCGCATTGTTGTTGTTGATAGCTCCTGTCGGGTTGACGTTACGCACGTTGTTAGCGTTGCCAGTGTTAGGAGTACGCAGCCACCACAAAGCAGAAATAAAACAACTATTACCCTAATTTACTTTCCGTATCTATCGTAATCGGACTTTCTCCAATTACGCAGTAACACTTGAACTTCGTTTACAAGTCTAGTCCAATACTCAATACGTTTGCTTTCTATACTGAAAACACTATATGCAATGTCAATCATACTTAGTAAGGCGTATGTTTCAGCAAGAGCTTTCGTCTGATACTGTCGCCTTAGCTGATAATCTTTCTTGTTATCATCATTAACGTAAATAGAATTGGCTGCATTAACGTTGCTACTCACATCAATGGCGCAATCAACGATTTTAGCAGTAATGCACCACCTATAACGCTTAGGAAAGTTCTTTTCATTTGAACATATCTTAATTGTATATGCGGCAAGCTCTCTCGCTTTGGTTACTACTAATAACTTGCCCTCAGTCTGTTTTGATTTTACAACTGACATTGCTTTCTCCTTTCCGCCCTCTACCGAGGGCGATTATTGATTAAATAATGCAACAAGCCGGGGCGAGCCCGAAACTGTTGTACGCAACGTTGTGGCTGACAGCTCCTGTCGAGTAGACGCCACGCACGTAGTTAGCGTGGCCAGTGTGAGGAGTACGCAGCCACCAATAGGATGGCGTGCCGTTACTTTGATACTTAATGCGGTTCGTGTCGTTGCCATCGTTTTTGCTCGCAAAGTCTGAGTAGTTTTTATAGTATGGGTACGCTGCACCCTCATCAACGCTATTTTCAAAATTTCCGTAAACTTCGGAACGTGAAAGCAAGAATATTTTCTCCGTGCTTGTTTTAGAACCTCCACCGTCAGTAAGTGTGTTGAGCGCCGTTACTTTCGTGACCTCGCCGAGAACTGAAATGAAATCGGGGTCTACGCCACGCAGAAAGCCGCTTTCAGTGTCTGCCCAGGACGGCTTGTGTGAAAACTTGCTCTGCCTCGTCCACGTTCCGCCAGGAGCGGCAGAGCTGTTAAGCCTCATTCTGAGATCACTCTCAGCCCAGTTGTTAGAGCCATAGCGAGCACGCTGAATGTGATTGAGGTCTGGCACGGTGCCGTCTGCCGTTCCGAGCGACGTTCCCTCTGAGCCCTCCTGAACAGATACAGTTTCAATAACCGCACTAGCATTAGCATTAACATACGTCGAAACCTTTGTAGCTGACGCCTGCTGCTGATACGCCCACGGAAACATAATCTGACCCGCAGCGGGTACAGGTTTTGTAAGCGTAAACTGATATGTTTTGCCTCCGCCGTTTTCCATGTCATATCCCGCAGGCAATGTAAAATTGTATGTCCCCGCTGGAAGTTCCTCTCTAGCATAATATATAGCCTCCGTGTTGTCGAACTGTATGTTCTGATAGAGATCGTGAAGCTGCAATGTGAGAGAGTGCTTGAACTGACTATCGGCGGGTGTGTCGTGATCTATGCCGATTACATCAAATACAAGTTTGTTAGCCGTTTCGTGCACAAGCACCTCGTCGCCTGCTTTCGGTGTACCCGTTACTGTGATACCATACGCTGAAAGCTGTACAGGCTCACCATTGAAATGCCACTCAGCGCCGTTATATGAAAACTCATACTCCCCGTTGTGTGACGTACCTACCGCCGCTATGAACGTGTCTGCGGCTACT
>ERZ779969.42-NODE-42-length-55746-cov-6.45293_pt1 | contig 55746 bp, 49 predicted proteins | sample MGYA00511538_ERZ779969 | MGnify/ENA primary metagenome ERZ779969 (study PRJEB29588, sample SAMEA2151391) | human gut metagenome | biome: human gut; feature: human-associated habitat; material: faeces | place: Denmark | collected 2008/2010 ... | reverse complement strand
GCAGTCCCACCACTATTAGCTAAGGCGGTAGCTACTGAAATAATGAGAGTTCTATAATGTATACATTTATAAGGCAATCCGGATTATTCGGGTTGCCTTGTGCTGTTTTGAAAGAAAGAAGAGTGAACAATATGTTGAAAATGTCAGATACGCCTATTATAGGTTTTTTACCATTTTTTGCTAACGTAGGATTACAAGTGGCCTTTTTGGTACCAACACCAACAGGATACCAAAAATCTATTATGGATGCGACGATACCATTAAGAGAAATGTTAAGAGAAATGGGTATTCATAACTATGTTGAACAAAAGCAGGGACCTGAATTTAAAGAGTTGGTAAAAACCTATTTTTTAACACCAGACAGGATGATAGAAACAGAAGCTTCTTTATATAGACCTATAACGAAGCAGGGGGATCCTAGAATATGGTTTTATAACCTAAAGCAGTATTGTGTGCCATGTAATCTGTTGGCGGTATTGGCTAATAAAGGAAATCTATATGTGCTGAATTTGTCCAATGAAGAAATTGTGAAATCAATGAATTCTGGTTTTATTAGTGAAGTTATTCAGCAGTTTGTTGATGATGATAATGCTATTGCAAAAGAGTTGTTAGCGAAGATTCAGGAAATACATAATCGTGGTTTTTTGCCAAGTATTACAGTGGGAGACCCAGGTGTGGGAGATACTCTTGAAAATGCTTTGGGGATATCACGAAATCCTTCGAAATTACCAGATTACAAGGGAATAGAATTAAAGGCAAGTAGGACAGTAACATATAACAAGCCAAAGACAAACAACAGAGTGAACTTGTTTACGCAAGTACCGGATTGGGCTAATAGTAGAGGGATGGATCGAGTAAAACTACTTGATACATATGGTTATTGGGCAGAGCAAAAAGATGGTTCTCAAAGATTTGATTTGAATTGTACTTTGCGTGCTAATGTACCGAATCCTCAGGGGTTATATTTAGAAGTGGATGTAGATAATAATTTATTGATAAATTATTATACCAAAGATGATGTAGTAAGACGTTATGTGGCACAATGGAGTTTCCTATTATTGAAGCAGAGATTATTGGAAAAGCATAAGGAAACATTTTGGGTAAAAGCTACTAGCAAGATAGAAAACGGACAGGAATATTTTAGATATGACAAGATTGTTCACACCAAAAATCCAAATGCAAGTTTGTTTCCGCAGTTAATAGACGAAGGAATAATAACTGTAGATTATATAATGCATAGGAAGGAAAATGGAACAGTGAGAGATCACGGTTTTCCGTTTAAAATATTCCCGAAAGATTTAGATTTGTTGTTTCCGGAGCCTAAGACATATGATTTGTTGAAATAGGAGTAGACGATGAATTACATAGATAAGATGATGCATATGTTAGAAAAGGGATATACATTTGAAGAAATTACCGAAAATCTTTATTTGAATTATTCCGCAGTAATAGATGTTGATGAAGTATACCGTATCAGAAAGAAAATTTCAGAAAAATACGGATGTAATTTAAATGATGTAAAGTTGATAGGTTCATCACATACGGGATATACTTATAAAGAAGGAAAACTTCAAATAAGAGATGATCCTAAGGACTATGATTTTGGAATTATTGGCTCTGAAGTTTTTACAAAGTATTTTCATAAGGTTAGTCTTAATAGTATGTCTAATAGGCAAAAAAATTCGTATATGGGAAATATTATGAATGGTAAATTGCATCCTTTATATGCTGATAAAGATTTCCTTAATGAGTTAGAAGTAATTAATAATGGTATACAAAATGAGTTATCAGTCAGAAGACATATAACGGTATGTTTTTATTTATCGGAATATGATTTTATAAAGGGTTTGGTTGAATATAGCAAAAAGCTGTATTTAGCGAAGTTAAAAGAGATGGAAGAAAATAGATCATTTATCGAAACTGAAGTGAAAACAGTAATTGGAGAATTAGAAAAATTGGAGGATTAGAAATGGAGAAAAGAAATGAAGAAAAAAGTTTCTCATTAGGAAGGCTTGATATTGTTGATTTGTATGAGTGGCATACAAATGGTAAATTAGTATATGAAACATATTTCCAAAGACAATTTGTATGGAGAGAGAAAGATAAAAAAGATTTAATTGATACAATTATGAAAGGTTATCCAATTCCTGCAATTTTTATATGTGATGCAAAGACAAATTATACGACATTAACTAAAACATATAATGTTTTGGATGGTAGGCAACGTTTAGAAAGTATATTTGAGTTTTTGGATAATAAATATGAATATAAAGGGAAAAAATTTAATCAGTTAGAAGAAGATGAGAAAAAAAGCATTTTGAATTATAATATTACATTAATACAAATGTATTTGGAACCTGATGATACTGAAAAGATTAAGGAGATTTTTAAAAGATTAAATAAAAATTCATATAATTTAAATAAGATGGAAAAACAATCAACTCAGTTGGTAGAATATGATTATATGATTATAGCCAAGATTGTATCAGGTATAGTGCAAATTGAAAAAATTGAAGACTATTTGGATGAGATAAGTGAGTTGTTTACCGAAGAGGATGATGGTGAGATAGATGATTATAGCTTAGAAGAAGATGCTGGAGATAATATTCCAAGTGAAATAAAAGAGCTGTGCAAATATGAAAAAATTAGTAATATAAATAAGTTGTTAACAACAGATATAATTTTTACACATTATGATAGGCAAAGACAAATTGCTTTACAGTATTTCTTAAATATTTTTGCCTGCATAATAAAAAATGAAATAATTAATAGAAATGTTCCTGAAAAATTAATTATGGAATTGTCAGAAATTGATAAAAAAAACATGAGCGAAGAATTATCAAAGTGTAACGAGGCATGTGGAATACTTTTAGAATTGTATGATAAGGGGATAGATTTGTTTTGGAAAAATAAAACAAGTTTTTTTACATTAACTGTTCTTTTTGCACGTAATTTGGAAGATGTTAGAAGGATTTCCGTAGATAAGATAAGACAAATTTTGGAAGAATTTCAAAACTCAGATAAAGTGGAATGGGAAAAGTATAATGAAGCATCAAGACAAGGTGTAAATGATAAAAAAGTTAGAGAGCAAAGGGAACAAATTTTATCAAAATTATTGTTCGGTAAATAGTGAAGTCAAGTCCAAATTTGTGTGTAAATTCATCTTCCAGTTATGTTAGTTCGTCTATACTGCCTTTATCTTCAGGAGATTTGATTGAATGGAGCTTAGTTTGTCATAGTACTCTTTCATATCAAAAATTCTGTGACTGACACTCCAATCATTATGATCATCCTGAAGAACTGCACCAATCAGTCGTATAATAGATTCCGTATTAGGAAAAATCTGAATGACATTTTCCCGTCTTCTGATCTCTCTGTTTTCACGCTCTATTATGTTGCTGGTTCTTAATGCAATACGATATTTTGAAGGCAATGCCATGATTGTAATGCTATCCTCAAAACCTTCATCAAGTACAACCATTGATTCATTTGCAACATCCTTATATTCATCGTATATAGATTCTTTTAATCGACGGGCTTCTTCAATAGTAGTTGCATTGAACATATCTCGCAATTCAGAAGCTAAACCAGTGCTGTATTTTTTTGGACACTTATTTATGATATTTCTAGTAAAATGAGCCTGACAACGTTGCCATGAAGAACCAGAGAAGCATTCCTTTATTGCTTCAACAAGTCCTGCGTGTGCATCTGATATCACAATATCCACGCCACGTAAGCCACGACTTTTAAGACTTTCAAAGAATTCCTTCCAAGTGTTTACTTTCTCAGAATCGTATACTTCAAAACCGAGTACTTCCTTGTGGCCTGTATTGTTTATCCCAATAGCGATAAACAATGCTTTGGACTTGACACGATGATCTTCGCGTGCTTTTAAATATATCGCATCAACAATAATAAACGGATAATGTTCCGGCAGTAAACGTTCTTTGAAATGTTTAATTGGAACATCAAGTTCCTTACAAATTTCAGAAACAGTAGATTTAGAGAAAGACTCTCCACAGAGTTCTTCAGTTACTTTTTTGATGTTTCTGGTTGATATACCCTGCACTACCATTTCCATCATGGTTGTAATTAAAGCTTGCTCATTACGCTGGTAATTTTCGAATAAGGAAGTCTTAAATGGTACATTACGATGTCTAGGAACTTGTAATTCAATCTTTCCGATGCGAGTAGTTAATGACCTTGTCCGGGTTCCGTTTCTGTAATCAGAACGTTCCTGAGAACGTTCATAGTTATTAGCACCAAGTTGTTCGGTAGATTCAGCTTGAAGAACCTGATTAAGTAAAGCTTCCATAAGCTTGCCAAATGCTTCATCCTTAGTTTCTGAAAAAAGTCCTACAAAAAAATCACTATCTAATGTAAAATGTAATTGAGCCATGGGTTTCATCCTTTCAATTATGTTTTGTGTGGTAACTTAATTATAACTGAAAGATGAGCACTTGGCTCTTTTTATATAGATTTGTAATTTACACCATTATATAGACTTTATCAATAGTGACAACAAAATGACAATACAATCACTAGAAAATCTACGCAATATGTAGAAACTATATAAAACTCCTTGATTCCTGCTAAAAAACCAACGAAAAACACCACAGAACAACTGTGAAAAGAGGAGTTTGAATAGAAACCACAAGTCTTGCAACACACCAAACAAGCGGATTCCGAGACTTTTTCTTTGTAAGCGTCAAATCGCTCGCCTTGGATAATTAGCATTTTTGTGCGACACTCTAAAAGACACGAAAAAACTAGTAGTTTTTTAGAGGAGGAACCATCATGGATCAAATTATACATAATGCACGTTGCGCACAGTGGCTTGAGATTGTTACTCAATGCCAAAATCGTTCAGAGGGAACAACTGTCAAACAGTGGCTGTCTGACAATGGTATCAAAGAAAAGGCGTATTACTACTGGCTTCACAAGTTCAGAAAACAGGCATATGCTCAAATGCATCTGCCATCCACAGAGGTATCAGATGAAAGTGATATTTCTTTTGCAGATGTCTCTATCCCAGACCGGAGAACAACAGGCATTCCTAAAGTAACAGAAGAAACCACTGTTGAAGCCATCAGACCTGTAGCCGTCATTAAGAATGCAGATATGACTATAGCCTTGACAAACGAAGTATCTGACAGTCTGCTTTCACATATTCTTCGGGAGCTGTCCCATGCTTGAAGATGTTGCAGGTATTCGTAAGGTAGTCCTGGCATGCGGCACGGTTGATCTTAGAAAAGGGATCGATGGTCTTGCCATGATTATTGGTGACAAATACAAGCAGAATCCCTTTGAAAAAGGAACCTTGTTTCTATTCTGCGGTCAGCATTCTGATCGTATAAAAGGGTTGCTGGGATAGGTACCGGATTCCTGCTTTTATACGTAAGAGTCAAATCGCTCGCCGTAAGTTAAAATTAAGCGTCGATTAGTTGCGACACTTGCTGTAGCAATCAACAGGCAGTTCTTTTGACCATGGCATTAATGGCTCCAGCTGTGATTGTTCTATATTTCCGTTCTCATCAAGTGAATTTGGCAATTCTGTTAGTAAATGTCTGATGTAGTAATACACATTCAGTTTGTTGGCTCTAGCAGTTTCTGCAAGGTAACTTGTTTTCGGTAGATAACTGAAATTATGGTAAAGAATAATATCGAACTGGACATAAAGGCAAAGTGTATCGAGCAAGAAAAACCAGGTGCAGATTTCAGAAAGAACTGATAATACAAAAGCTTATGTGAATCATATTATCAAAAGGACTGATAGTGTTGTTAATAAGACCTTTGCGAATATGATGGAATAGCTTGGGTATGACATAGATAAGAGAAAAAAAGTAATATTTATATAGGAGATGGTATGGCGAATATTAATATTTTTTATTCATGGCAATCGGATTTGCCAGGGGCTGAAACAAGAAATTTTATCCAAAGTTGCATAGATGCTGTAGTTAAAACATTAAAGGATACAGTGTATATTGAGGCTAATAGAGATACAAGGGGGAATTATGGAAGCCCGGATATTACAAATGTGATTTTTGAAAAAATACAACAGTGCGATATTTTTGTTGCAGATGTAAGCATAATTAATTCAGAACATTATGAATTAAATGAAAATGGAGAATATGTAAAAATACAAAAATTATCACCTAATCCGAACGTCCTTTTAGAATTAGGGTATGCAGCTGGTGTAATTGGCTGGGAGAATATAATTTGTATAGCAAATGAAGATTACGGAAATGCAAACTGCATGCCGTTTGATTTAGAACATAGACGATTAACATTTTATACACTCAATAACAAAGATAAAGCTGTTGTAAGAAAAAAGATCAGAAATATTATCTCGGATACAGTGATGAATGTAATAGAAAATGGAGTTAGACCTAAAAATGGAATGGCAGCATATAGAATAGGATCTTATGTTAATGGGGAAATTGTATCAGACATTGTGAAATATAATCCTATAAACAGTGATTACTTAAAGAAGAATTATGATGCATGGATTAAGAAAATAAAAAGCCTTGTTGATGAAATTAGTACTATAAAATTATCCTGTGGAACTACAGAAATATCAGAAAGTGATGATATTACTGACCGACTAACAAAGCCGAGGAAGAAAGAAATCTCAGAAGAAAGTAAGATTTTATACAATAGTGTTTTGAATGATGCTATTGGCTTTGTACCAGCACCTGATTTTTGGAATCTGGGAGACCTAAAAGTCAAAGTGGATTTGATGGATAAAAAAACAGAATATATTGGTACCGAAGAAGAACAAAGAAAAATCAAGTTGATTGAAGATTTGCAATGTTATCTGTGTAAATTACACGTGCAAAAAATGTATTGGAGTACATTTGAACCATATATCATTGTTCCATTGGCTATAGCCAATATTTCTACAGTAAATGATACGCGAATTTCACTTTATTTAAAAGTCGAGAATGATAGTGCTATTATTATAAATGCAGATAGGAATACTATTAATCCGGAACTAAAAGGTGTTGAAGGGATGCTATATGAGGAAATCAAATTTAAGGAAGTCTTGATGATGCCAACAGATGAAAATATTGGATACAATGAGGATATTTCATATAGCATTAATGATAATATTGCTAACGCAAAGCATTATTTTAATTATTCTCCTTTCGGGAACAATGCACCACAACATGATGCTAGTGATTATGAGAGGGAGATACAGAAATATTTTGCAACATCAATGGAAAATGCAGATAGTACATATGAATTTTACATACGTAGTTTACAGCCAAATGAAAAAGTATGGATTGGTCCGGCTTTGTTATTAAAACCAATGAAGGATGAGATAGAAATTACTTATATTTTAAGGTCTGATAAAACAGATGGTACAATCTCAGGCCAATTGTTGATAAGAAATTAAGGTTGTTCTCTGCCATCTAAAATATAGCAGAAAAAATTGTTAGACCTATCTTGACATACGCTGGATGAGGCACATCACGTAACAGCTGATACGTATCAAAAGATTATGAAGCATTTTGAACCTAAGTTATGGCTTGGAATGACTGCAACTACGGATAAACGTGATGATAATATTGCCGGTAAAAACGTTTATGAATTATTCAATTATCAGATTGCTTATGAGATACGTTTATAACAGGCTATGGAAGATAAACTGTTATGTCCATTTCATTATTTTGGGATTACAGATTTGTCCATAATAGGAGATGATAAGGCTGACCATGATTTTAGTATATTGTAAATTCATGAACATATGAAAGAAGGAAAAATGTATGAAGATAATCAAAGTAGTTGCAGCAGTGATAAAATCTTTAAATGATAAAGGACAAACAATTATTTTATCTACCCAGCGAGGATATGGGGAATTTAAGGATAGCTGGGAATTCCCGGGAGGAAAAATCGAGAAGGGAGAAACACCACAAGAGGCGTTAAAACGTGAAATTATGGAAGAGTTAGATACTCAAATCGAGGTAGGAACATTAATTGATACAATTGAGTACGATTATTCCGACTTCCATTTGTCAATGGATTGTTTCTGGTGTGAGATAGTAAGAGGAAATCTTGTGTTAAAAGAGCATGAGAATGCAAAATGGCTCACAAAGGAACAGCTTCAAGATGTTGAGTGGTTACCTGCAGATATTAAATTGATTGAGAACATCAGAGAGAATATGTAGGGACAGAAATCCTCCATTGAAGTCGGGATTTTACTATGCTAATATAAAAGTACAGAAAAGAGGGATAAATATGAATAAAGAACCTATTTTGGCAATATGCTATGATTTTGACAAAACATTGTCGCCGGATGACATGCAGGCACAGGGCTTTATACAGTCAATACGATATGAGGTGGCGAATTTCTGGAAAGAATCCAATGATTTGGCATCAGGCAATGATATGGACCAGAATCTTGCATATATGTATATGATGTATAGTAAAGCGAGAGGAAAAGTGCTGTTTACAAGGAATACGTTAATTAAGGACGGAAGCAAGGTAAAACTGTTTCCGGGAGTTGATTCATGGTTTGACAGGATTAATGAATATGGCAGGGAAAAAGGCGTGATTGTAGAACATTATATAATTTCGTCGGGACTTAAAGAGATGATAGAGGGAACGAAGGTTGCAGACAAGTTTAAAAAGATTTACGCCAGTTCTTTTTATTATGATGAAGACGGAGTGGCGGTATGGCCTGCCCAGGTCGTAAATTATACCAACAAGACCCAGTTCCTTTTCAGAATTGAGAAGGGTGTTCTGGACATAAACGACCAGGGGGTAAATTCTTTTTTTAAACCGGATGAATACAGGGTTCCTTTTAGAAATATGGTCTACATAGGCGACAGCGATACGGATATTCCTTGCATGAAGCTTGTTAATATTAACGGTGGTCATTCCATTGGCGTGTTTAATTCCGAGACAAAAGACAAATCAAAAGTATTCAGGATGTTGGAAGAAAACAGGATAAAATACTATGCACCTGCGGACTACACGGAGGGTTCGAAACTTGAGGAACTTGTAAAGAAGATAATTGACAGGACAATCTCTAACGAAATTCTTGAGGATTTTCACTTTGAATGTGTCAGCGAAAAAGATGATGAGACCAGAAATCAGACAGAGGAAGAAGTAAGGAAAGAAGAGCTTATTAATAAGCTTGAGGACAGCACGAATTTTACAAACACCCATAATGTTATTGAACAGTTATCGGGTGTTACCGACTGGACCGGGGAGCAGACAGACAAGTTAATAAGAATTGCCCTTGAAAATAAGCAGGTAAAATACATATTAAAGGATAAAGATTTAAAAGATTTTTACGGCAGAATATGTAAAAATACAGATGACGAAAAGGCAAAGGCAGTTATTAAGATATTAAATACATAATGAAATCCATTATAAGCAGCATGAGGTAACAATATGAACAAAACCGATATGGAATTTTTTGAAACGTACAAAAGACTGGATAGATTATGCTCGGATGTGTTCGGGTTAAGGAACGGCGGGGTGACACGTTATATAGATGAACTCAAAGCAATCGGATACGGATGTACCGAGGACTGTAAAACCTTAAAACGGTTAAGACACATAAGAAACCAGATGGCACATGATGAGGGAACTTTTGATTACCAGGTGTGTGACAGGGATGATATTATATGGCTCAATGCATTTTATAATAGAATAATGAAAAGAACTGACCCTCTGGCAGTTCATTACAGGGCAGGGAGAAAGGCACAGAACACAGTACGGAATAATGTACATCATAGCGTACAGCATAACATACAGCATAACATACAGCATAACAGCAGCCGGCACAGAAAAAACCGCAAGGCAAATGTGATTTTCAATATTATATTTTTCCTGATAATAATAGCCTGCGCCTGTTGCATATACTTCTTTGAATTTAATTAAAGAAGGAAAATACAAAAACAACTATGCCAAGAAGCATGAGGATTACGCCGGTAACACGGTTAAGTGTCTCAGGCTTAGCTTTGTTGGCGAAGATTGCGGCGATTCTTGCCCATATAAATGTAAAGACAACACATAATACAAATACCGGAATGTCAGGCATGCCGCCTATTGCAAAGTGGGAAACGGCACCTGTTAATGCGGTAAAAGTCATTATGAAAACACTTGTGCCTACGGCAGTTTTTAATTCATAGCCAAGTACGGAAGTGAGGATGAGTAACATCATCATTCCGCCGCCCGCACCTACAAAACCGCAGATAAAACCGATAAGTATGCCGCAGGCGAGAGACTGGATTGCACGTTTCTTTGCGGGTACATCGGACATAGATTCCTTAGTTGCCATGACAGGCTTCAGGATAAATTTTACACCGAGGAAAAAGGTCATGATGACCGAGAAATTTCCCATTGTGGTTGACGGAAGAAGGCTTGCAATGTAGCTTCCGATAAAAGTAAATACAAGGACGGAAACCATCATTATAAGTCCGTTTTTAATATCAAGATTCTTATTTTTCCCATATGTATAAGCAGATATGGCACTGGCAAGAACGTCGGAGGACAGGGCAATGCCTACAGCCATATAAGGGTCCATTTTAAGAAAACTTATGAGCATCGGGCTTATTACAGCCGCAGCACTCATTCCGGCAAAACCTGTACCAAGACCAGCTCCCATACCGGCAAAAAATGTTACGATTATCGTTATAAAAATATCCATTTGTATTTCCTCACTGATTTGATTATAAGATTATACAATAACGAGAGAATAATTAACAGTGAATATTTTTAGCTGTTTTACTTAAAATAAAAATATTCATCGGTGGAGGTAGCGTAATGGAAAATATTGTAGGCAAAATAAAAAAATATCTTGAAAGACTGGATAAGGGTGAGAGATTAGAGGCAGTACGGGCGGATTTTGTAAGGGAGTTAGGCAGCGTGGATGCGTCAGAAATAATGGCAGCAGAGGAAGAACTGCTTAAAGCGGGAACGCCGCTTAACAAGGTGCAGAGACTTTGCGATGTGCATGCAGCATTGTTTAAGGGAAAAATATCCAAAGAAGAACGGATGAAGACTTCGGAAGCATTGGCGGGCATAGAAGGACATCCTTTGAATACCTTCATGAAAGAAAATTTAAAACTCAGGGAGCTTATTGAAGAATGTAAAAAAGCACCTGAGAAAATACAAAGTGTAAGGGAAATAGCAATTCACTATGCCAAAAAAGGAGATTTGATTTATCCGCTTTTAGATGTAAAATATAATATAAGCGGACCGTCAGCCGTAATGTGGACAACTGATGTTGATATCAGAAACGGGATAAACCGTTTGTGCAAAGCAGAGAAAAAGGATGAAAAGTGGAAGGAAGATGTTGGAAAACTTCTTACAATGCTTGACGATATGATATATAAAGAGGAAAATATTTTGTTCCCTAACTGTGCTGTTAATTTTTCCGAGGAGGACTGGCAGAACATTTATATGGACTCCAAAGATTATGACGTATGTTTCGGAGTGGAAAATGCAACATGGGATGGCGTCAAAAAGGCTAAAGAAAAGGTGGCAATAGAAGGAGATATAATAAAAATCAACGGAGGAACGCTTTCTCTTAACCAGCTTGAAGCCATACTTAATACAATCCCTCTTGAAATAACTTTTGTGGATGAGGATAATATAAACAGGTATTTTAACGAAGGGCATAAAGTTTTTAAACGTTCAATGATGGCAATCGGGCGTGAAGTATTTTCCTGCCATCCGCCTAAAGTCAGCACCATGGTAAGACGTATAATCGATGAGTTCAGAAACGGAAGCCTTGACAGTATGCCTGTCTGGATGGAAAAAGCAGGAAGAACCATGCTTGTAACATATATAGCGGTGCGTGATGAAAATGACGGATATATAGGAACTCTGGAGTTAATACAGGATATGGAATTTGCAAAAGAGTATTTTAAACAGAATTAAGGAGGCTAAGATGAACAACAGATACGAATTCAGAATTATAAAAGATAATGAGGCAGAACAGGCGGTGCGTATTGAACAGGTATGTTTTCCGCCCAATGAAGCCTGCAGTGAGAAAAATATGATGGAAAGAATTAAGAATGCGCCGGAACTTTTTCTTGTTGCAGTGGACAAAGAGACCGGTAAAATAGCAGGTTCTCTAAATGGGCTGGCAACAGATGAAGAGGTATTCAGGGATGAATTTTTTAAAGATGCGTACCTTAATAATTCTGAAGGAAAAAATATAATGATTCTTGGATTAAGCATTTTGCCGGAATACAGAAGACAAGGACTTGCAAGAGAACTTGTCAGACAATATGCGTTGAAAGAAAAGAAAAATAACAGGGAAAAACTAATACTTACATGCCTTGATGCTAAGGTCCCAATGTATCTTGATTTTGGGTTTGCGGACCATGGAATATCAGATTCTGTATGGGGCGGCGAAGTGTGGCATGAAATGAGTCTTGATATACATAAGGTTTGTTAAAGTTTGTTAATAAATTTTTAATTTGACCAACTTTATATCAGGATGTTAAAATTAAAAATAGATTATTAATTGGAAAGAGGGTGCAATATGATATCAATTACAGATTACACAGATGAGCAGGTTAAGCTTTGTGTTAAAAATGATCAGATTGATAAGAATTTATATCAGGAATATGGCGTTAAGAGAGGTCTTAGGGATGAACAGGGACAAGGTGTTCTGACCGGACTCACCAACATTTCACAGATAACGGCATTTAAGAATGTGAATGGAGAAAAGATTCCGTGTGACGGAGAACTTTTATATAGAGGATATAATGTAAGAGATCTTGTTAATGGCGCTGCAGATAAGAGGTTCATTTTTGAGGAGGGAGTTTACCTTCTTCTATTCGGAGATTTGCCTGATAATGAACAACTGGCAAAGTTCAGGGAAGCACTTAACAACAGTATGGATTTCCCTACCAACTTTACAAGGGATGTCATTATGAAAGCTCCGAGAGTGGATATTATGAATTCAATGACAAGGAGTATTCTGACACTTGCATGTTATGATGACAGACAGGATGATTTATCCCTTTCAAATGTATTAAGACAGTGTATTATGCTTATCAGCAATTTTTCAATGATGGCTGTTTACGGATATCATGCATATAACCACTATGATAATAACGGCAGTATGTATATTCATCGTCCGGACAGCAATTTGTCTATAGCAGAGAATTTCCTCAGAATGTTAAGACCTGACAAGTCTTTTACCGAGCTTGAAGCGAGAGTTCTTGATATTGCACTTTTATTGCATATGGAGCACGGCGGCGGTAATAACTCAACTTTTACCACAAGAGTTGTTACTTCGTCAGGTTCAGATACATATTCTGCAATAGCTGCGGCAATGTCTTCACTTAAAGGAAGAAAACACGGCGGAGCCAATCTTCAGGTTATGAAGATGATGGATGACATTAAATCCCATGTTTCGGATTTTGGCGATGAGGAAGAGATTGCGACTTATCTTGACAAAATACTTAATAAACAGGCTTATGACAGACAGGGACTTATATATGGAATGGGGCATGCGGTATATTCTTTATCAGACCCAAGAGAGCAGGTATTCCGTAAGTTTGTTGAGGAACTTGCCCACGATAAGGGTAAGGATAAGGACCTTATGTTATATGAGAATATAGAAAAAATAGCACCTATGCTTATTGCCAAGGAACGTAAGATATACAAAGGTGTAAGTCCTAACGTGGATTTTTACAGCGGATTTGTATATGAGATGCTTGGAATTCCAAGAGAGCTTTATACTCCGCTTTTTGCCATTGCAAGAATTGCAGGCTGGAGCGCCCACAGAATGGAGGAACTTGTAACAACGGACAAGATTATAAGACCGGCATACAAGAGCCTTGTAACGGACAGGGAATACGTTCCTAGAGATTTACGTTAGTAATGGAGACAGAATTATGGTATTAAGGATTCCTCATTATTTTGACAGTTTTGTATGTACTGCAGGTGAGTGTAGGGATAACTGCTGTTACGGAGGATGGCAGATAGACCTTGATGAAGACACTGTGGAGTTCTATAAGTCAGTAAAAGGCGATTTTGGAGACCGCTTAAGAGCCTCCATAGATTATACGGATACTTATTGTTTTAAATTAGAGAACGGGGGATGTCCGTTTCTTGATGATGATAATTTATGCCATATCTATAAAGAGCTGGGGCCTGAACATATGGGAGTTGTATGTACACAGTTTCCAAGGTTCAGCGAATATTACGGTCATTATAAAGAGACCGGAATAGGTCTTGCCTGTGAGGAAGCTGCCAGAATAATATTGGAGGACACAAAGCCTTTCCATATTGTGGAGCGTACGATAGACGAAGAAGAGTTTGAAGATGAAGAATATGACGGCCTTCTTTGCAAAGGAATAGAGAAGGTCAGAAACTGTCTTTTTGACGTAATGAATTCTGATATGGGATTTGCGGACAAATTATCGGTTCTCCTTGATACGGGTGAATATATACAGGAATTAATTAACAGAAATGATTATAAGGCTATTTTGGAATATGTTCCCCGGTATGTAAACAGGGAAGCGTTGCCTTATGAAGAAGCGGATATTATGGAAATCTGGGACACCTATGATTCCATGGAGGTTCTCAATGTGGAATGGACGGAATTTGTTAAGGATTTAACAGATTCGCTTCATAAAGATGATTACGTCAGGAACTTGTCCGGCTTTAATAAAGAGAATTATCCGTTTACAGGATATGACAAGCTGGTATGCTATTATCTTTTCAGATATCTGCTGCAGTCTGTATATGACCATGACTTTGCAGGTAAAATATATTTTATGACAGCCAATCTGATACTTATTAAGGAAATGGACATCTATATTTACAAAAGGGATGGAATGCTTACGAAAGAGCAGCATATGGAATGTATACATATGTTTTCAAGGGAGATTGAGTATTCAACGGATAATCTTGACACCCTTTCGGAGGAATTCCTTTTTAGCGATATCTTTTGTAAGGAGAGACTTGAAAGTATCGTAAGAACATTATTTTGAAAGGAAGGATTAATTATGGCAAGTGACACAAATATTAATTTGAGAAATCAGGTAATGTATAGTGTGTATGTAAGAAATCATACACCGGAGGGAACTTTTAAAGCATTGGAAAAAGACCTTCCAAGAATTAAACAGATGGGTGTTGATGTGATATGGCTTATGCCTATCCATCCAATCGGGGTTGTAGGCAAAAAGGGAGAACTTGGATGCCCTTATTCAATTAAGGATTACAGGGCTGTCAATCCCGCATACGGAACCAGAGAGGATTTTGTACAGCTTGTTGATGCAATCCATGGTCTCGGAATGAAATGTATCATTGATGTGGTATATAACCATACGTCAAAAGATTCTGTGCTTTCCATTGAACACCCGGAATTTTTCTACAAAAAAGAGGATGGAAGCTTTGGTAATAAGGTAGGTGACTGGTCGGATGTATTTGACCTTGATTATAAGAACAAAGACCTTTGGGATTATCAGATTGATACCTTGAAGATGTGGGCAGAGATAGTTGACGGTTTCAGATGTGATGTTGCCTCAATGGTCCCTATAGAATTCTGGAATAGGGCAAGGTCAGAATGCGCCAAGGTTAAAAAAGGTTTAATCTGGCTTGCCGAGTCGGTTGACATAGGCTTTATTAAATATTTAAGAAGCATTAATTGCGTTGCCAATTCGGATAATACTATGTATTCTGCTTTTGATATGACCTATGATTATGATATATGGAATTTCTATGACGGCTATCTTAAAGGAAAAGTAAGTGCTGCGGATTATGCAGAAGTCCTTAACTTCCAGGATGGAATATATCCTGAGAATTATGTTAAAATCCGTGCTCTTGAGAATCATGACAGAGACAGGGTTATGAACTACGTTCATGATATTGAGACTGTAAAGAGGCTTCTTGCTTTCTCATATTTCCAGAAAGGAATGGCATTTATATATGCCGGTGAGGAATTCGGAAATGACAGAACACCAAGTCTTTTTGATATTGATACGATTGACAGAAATACAGGATATGATATAAGCGGTTATATTTCCAAATTATCGGAAATTAAGAAGCAGTACAGCATATTCGCAGACGGACTTTATGAAGTGAAAGCGGGACCGGATACGGATACTTTTGTAATTACATATTGCAAAGGCAATAATAAAGCTCTCGGAATTTTTAACATAAAGGGCGAAACAAAGGATATTAAGACCGATATTACTGACGGTACCTACAAAAACATATTTAATGATTGCAATATAGCTGTTGTTGGTGGTACAATTCACAAGTCAGAAATTGATAGTAACAATGGAGTTGTGGGAATAATTATATGATTCCCCGTGTGAATAGAATGAAAGATAACAGTAAGATTGCAATAGCAGCAATAATATCAGGAGCAGCATTAGAAACGGCAATGGTTATATCTGCACTGCCTATAAAAAAATATAAGGCAGAGCTTAAGAATGCCTCTAAGAAGCTCAACGGAAAAATTAAGAGTACAGTAACCAGGACAGCTTTGTTAGGTATATGCGGAGCACTGACTACGGCAGCAGGAATATCTTTGAAGCATAAGAAATCAGAGACCACAGATGAGCGTGAAAGCAGAGTGGAAGCAGTCGGGATGAAAGAGAAGGCTTCCGATGAAACCGTAATTAAAGATGAAGCGGTTGCAGTTGAAAATATAAAAGAAGCACCTGAGTCGAAGAGCGTTCCGTCAGTCTGGAAATGTGAAGCCTGCGGACATGAGAATTCCGCTGATAAGAAAGTATGTTCATATTGCGGACAATTAAGAAGTGACCTTTTAAATAAGGTGATGGAACAATGGTAAACAAATCCCCAATGTCAGATAATGGCATTGGGGATATTTTTATTCTTCAGTGGCGGATTTAATTGCATTTCCGTTTATATTGAAAAGACCATTAGTGGTCTTTACCAGGAAAATACTGTCATTGTCCGTATGCAGAAGACTAATAAAATCTGTGGTATTATATTCGCTTAAAGTATTTGAAGAATCTTTTATGTATATTTTTCCTTCTGACTGGTTCTCGGTTAAACAAAAGCCTTTTTCTGACTGGTAGGATATAGTCTCGTTTATATCAAGAGGAACAAGATGACCATAAATATTGGCAAGATATGTATTATCATCAATGTATAATTTGTCTGTAACCGTTAAGTCCGTGTAAAGCTTTTTGCCTTTTAATGAGTATACGGTGCCTGCACCATCTTTTGTTATAACAAAACCATAATTTGAAGAACCTTCCAATGTACAGGTGTCTTTTGAAAATTTTTCTACCTGATCATCATCACTGTCTTTCAGTATGTAAGCGGATTCGGTTTCAATGAAGAAGGTACGGTTATTGCCGTATAACATAGGATGAAGTATCTCGCCATTATCCGAGGTGCCTACAAGAGAACCACCGGAAGAGTATGTTGCAACTATAATATCAGATGAATCATATATATATCTGTAATCCGACGTGGCAAAAATCCGCCAGCCGCTGTAATCATCCGAAATAGGATAGAATTTTGTTCCGTCATTATTGAAAAAACCAAGCTGTACATCACCTTGTGATGCAGAAGTTATATAGTAATCAAAAATATTTTCATCATAATAATCGGCGTGTTCAATTACTGTAGAACCATTCTTTTCACTTATATAGCGGTAACCCGTACCGGTATTGATACATAATATTCCATAGCCGCCGCTTGAAAAAGGAGATTCTACATAACCGCAGTCCGAAATATTGGTTATAGTTATGTCTTCTGTAATTACATCGCCATTCTCAGACCTGATATCATATACGTCCTCGCCCTTATCACACAGATAGATGATTTTGTCATCTGAAGGGTAAAGCGAAATATCTTTATACTTCTCAGGCACAACTGCTGAGCCTGTTTCGGAAATAAGACCAACAAGCTCTCCGGATTCTTTATCAGTGGTTACTATGAAATATGGAAGGGTCTCAAGTCTTTTCATATAGTCATAAGAATCGTATTTTATTATTTCATTGCCTTCTGAATCCACAACCATATAGCGGTCATAACCGTAAGAATCGTTTGTTATCAGGCTTGTACCGTAATAAAAGTTCTCCATGGAGAAATTTTTCAATACATTATAGGTAAAGCTGATTTCTTTTTCGCTATTGACGAATGTATACGTTCTTTTTAATTTACCGTTGCTGTCTGCCCTTTCTGAGGTATCCGTAAGGATATAATCGGAAGTGTCGGCTACAGAGGAATCATTTTTATCCGGTTTGCCGCAGCCTATAAGCAGGGCGGACAGGATAAATGGGATTGTAAGTAAAATTCTTTTTTTCATATAATCTCCTTAATTAAATAATATTTTCATAGTAACAACGTATAAGTTCTGCAACACTCCATGCCTGTGAGAAACAGCCTCTTGAAGTGCAAGGAAAACTTCCGTCAAATATTTCTGCTACACCGCCTAAACAGCCATCGTTCAGGTGATCTATCATCGGTTCAAGCAAAAGAGCTGCATCTTCTTTCGCAGACTGGGTATTGCCATGTGTCTTAACATAAGCAGATATGAAAAATCCTGTTATATATCCCCATGAAGTTCCCATATGATATGCTTTGTCCCTGTCTATAAGTCTGCCGATGTATTGTGATTTATAGCGTTTGTCATGGCAAGGAAGAGTCCTTATGCCCAAAGGAGTGTATAATTCTTTATATACTTTATCAACTATGGCCTTTTCCATATCCGCTGAAAGCATCGTATAGGGAAGTATTACGGCAACAAGCTGGTTAGGACGGATTGAAGAATCAGGGTCATCGCTGCCGTCAGCTTTTTTACCTATAACGTCATAGAGACAATTCTCATTGCTGTTCCAGAATTTGCTTATAAAGCTATCTTTAACTTTGGAAGCCAGCTCATGATATTCTGTTTTCTTGTCACCGGGACTTAATTCCTCCATAACCTTTAAGGCATTGTACCATAAAGCATTGATTTCTACAGGCTTGCCGTGCCTTGGCGTAACAACAAGATTACCTACACGGACATCCATCCAAGTAATCTGGTCTAAATCACTTCCTCCGCTTATGAGACAGTCTTCGTCCATACATATAGAAAAATCAGTTCCTTTTTTGTAATTGTCAATAATCTCTACAAGAGCCGGATATATTTCTTCCATAATGAACCGGCGGGCGCCGGCACCGGTGTCGTACTCAAGATACTTGTATACGGCATTAAAATACCACATCGAAGCGTCCATTGTATTGTAATAAGGAACGTCAGCATCCGTATTAGGAAAAACATTAGGAAGAAGTCCGTTTTTAACATATAATGCAAAGGATTTTAAAATGCTTCTGGCATCTTCAAATCTGTGGGTACAAAGGACAAGTCCCGTAAAAGCAATCATTGTATCACGTCCCCAGTCCATGAACCATGGATATCCGGCGAGAACGGTTTTACATTTTGTGGATTCCCTTTCAACAATAAAATTATCGGCACTGTATGCCAGACGCTTTAAAAGACCATCTTTTTTAGGAACCAAGTCACATAATTCTTTTTTTCTTGCATCCATTGATTTAAGAATATCAAAACCATTGCAGGATACATCTTCCGTACTACATACAAAATAGAAGAATTTGTCCTCTCCGGCATTAATATCTATACATATATCGTAAGGCGTATAGAAACCGTCACAAGCATTAAGACCGTTTCTTACATCAAGGTCATATAATACACCTGAAAGATATATGTGTGTAGGTTCTGCCATGCTTATAGGGTAGGTAGAACGATCTATAAATTCTCCGTCAGATGCCCTGAAAAAATACTTCATATTCATTACATCACTTGTGATGGTAATTGTACCGGATTTTTCATCGGAATGTAAACCGAGTGCCTTAGGGTCAGCAACCTCACCCAATGTCTTACATGTAAAATATGGTGTAATATACAGTTTTCTGTGGCTGCTGCCGTTTTTGACGGAATAACATATTACAGAAGTATCTTTTCCGTATACCATACCTATGGATTTACGGATAATCATATCACCAATCTGATAGGTATATTCCGGATAAGAACCAAAACTAAAGTGGGAAAGATACCTGAATCCCTCATAAGTTTCACTGATACTGTGGTAAGTAGCAAGGTTTGTGATGCCTGTATCATCTGAAATACGTTCACTTATATTGGCTAAGAGAGTATATCTGTCAGCCGGATGATTAAGGGATACATTCAAAAGACTGCTGAAACTTCTGGAGTTAGAGCCTATGACAGTAGCATTTGCGTATCCTCCGATGCCATTTGAAATCAACCATTCTTTTTCAATACCCTCGCTGAAATTTCTGAAATCACCTTTGCCAAGGTTATATTTGTCCTGATATGCTGAAAAATCAACACTGCTCATGTAAGAGTCCTCCCGATACATTTAATTGATGTAATTATATCAAATCAGTATAAAAAAAGCAAAAAAAAACCGGCCATCATCTGACCGGTTTTTAAAAAAATTATAAAACCTTTGCAAGAAATTCTTTGAGCCTTGGATTCTTAGGATTGGTGAAAAATTCTTCAGGAGAAGAATTTTCAAGAATCTGTCCGTTATCTATAAAAATTACTTTATTGGCGACTTCTCTTGCAAAACCCATTTCGTGTGTTACAACAATCATTGTCATGCCGTCTCTGGCAAGCTGTTTCATAAGATCAAGAACTTCTCCTACCATTTCGGGATCAAGTGCACTTGTAGGCTCGTCAAAAAGGATTACATCAGGCTTCATTGCCATTGAACGGACAATCGCAACACGCTGCTTCTGACCGCCCGACAGTGTTGAAGGATATACATCCGCTTTGTCTTCAAGCCCGATCTTTTTTAATAATTCAATGGCTTCCTGCTTACATTCTTCAACAATCTTTGAATTGGTTGTTGTGATTTTAATAAGTTCTTTTTTGGAATCCTTGCTTCTGAAAAGATTGGTAAATTTCGTAATAGCATTATGGCGTTTGTCTTTTCTTAATTGCTGCTTTTTAACATAGACAGGAGCTAACATAATGTTTTTGATGACTGTCTTATTATTAAAAAGATTGAAATGCTGGAATACCATTCCCATGTGGCGCCTGTGAATATTGATATTAACTTTAGGATCCGCAATATCAACACCGTTAAAAATAATCTGACCGCCGGTTGGGTCCTCCATACAGTTAAGACATCTTAAGAATGTACTTTTACCGGAACCGGAAGGACCGATGACAACCATAATGTCACCTTTTTCTATTGTGATATTAATGCCTTTAAGGACTTTATTATTACCAAAACTTTTTTCAAGATTAATTACGTCTATCACTTCGTCTCAGGCTCCTTTCCATAAGTTTGATTGCAAAACTGATAATAAGAACCAGTACGATATAAATCAATGCCATAACAAGATAAGGAACCATAAATTCATAGTTACTGCTTCCGATAAAGCTGAAAGCAACATAGAGGTCTGTCGCACCTACGAAGCTTACTACCGAAGTATCTTTTATTAAGGCAATCAGCTCATTACCCATTGTAGGTAAAATATTTTTTACTGCCTGGGGAATAACAATTTTTAACATTGTTGTTCCAAAGCTAAGGCCAACAGCACGTCCGGCCTCCATCTGTCCGCTGTCTACCGACATAATGCCGCCACGCATAATTTCCGAAATGTATGCGGCACTGTTAAGACCGAATACCATAACGGCAACCTGGATACCTGTCATACGGCTTCCCATCAGAGGAAGCAGGACATAATAAAATACAAGAAGCTGTACCACAATAGGAGTGCCTCTGAAAAGCGCTACATAAAAAGAACATATTTTATTAAGTATTCTTGGTAAAACTTTGTATTGGGGAATAACTCTTGCCGTAGCAATAAGCGTTCCTATCACAATGCCGATTATAAGACCCAGCACAGCAATTGTAAGCGTATTTTTCAAACCTTCAAGAACCTTAACGTATCCGTTGTATTTTATGAAGGTTTCCCAGAATTTATCAAACTTGAGTGAAAAATTACCCATGAAACCACCTTTCCAGCGAACAGTAATTACTGCATTTTGTTGATTGATTCAGTAATGAACTGGGCAGGAGCAGCATCAATGATTACATACTTTAATCCGCCGTTGATAAGATCCTGTACTGCTAAAGAACCATTAGCATATCCTGTGTTCTTCATTTTGAAACCGGCAAATCCGAAGCTTTCATCACCTTCACAGTAGAACTGGCCTGTAGTTCCGTTCTGGAAACCTACTGATGAGGAAGAATCTTTTGTATTAAGGATTGCTTCTACGTCTTCTACTGTTTTACAGTTATCAAATTCAGTATTGTCAGATGCAACAACAAGTCTCTGTGATGCCTGATAATATGGATCAGAGAATGCTACATATTCTTTACGGTCCTCTTTGATTGTAAGGCCTGCGATTGCAAGGTCACATTTGTGCTGGCCTACAGATAAACATACGGCATCAAAGCTCATATTCTGGATAACAAGCTCTTTGCCTAACTTATCTGCAAGAGCCTTTGCAATTTCCATATCAATTCCTGCATAGCTGTCACCCTTTGTATATTCGAAAGGTTCAAATGCTGCGTTAGTGGCTACAACAAGCTGGTCCTTGCTTTCATCCAAAACAGCAGACTTAACCGCTACAGGTTCTCCGTCACCGAAGTATTTGTTGCAGATCTTGTCCAGTTCGCCGTTTTCTTTAATTTCCTTAATGAAAGCATTAACCTGGTCAAGAAGTTCCGGCTGGTCCTTATCAACACCAAAAGCATATTCTTCTTCCGTAAGGTTAATATCTATAACCTTGGCTGTTTTTTTAGCTGATGAATTTCCAGACTTTCCACATGCTGTAAATACTGAGAGAGCAAGTACAGCAGAAAGACCAACTGCTATTAATTTTTTTAATTTCATTATTATTTCCTTCTTTCTATATTGTATAGAGTGTAATATAACATCATACAAGATAAATTGCAATTAAGTAATTAAAAACGTTGAGAATTTTTTTAGAGTGTGTTATTATACCTGTAAGTATTTGTAAACGTTTTAGTTTAAGAAAACATATTTTAAGGAGAAGAAAATATGAAGATAATACATTGTGCAGATGTTCATTTGGATTCCAGGATGTTAAGACATCTTTCCAAGGAACAGGCGAAAGAACGCAGAAATGAGATACTCAATACTTTCGGACAGATGGTTACATATGCTGCTAAGAATGATGTGGCAGCAATTATCATTGCCGGAGACCTTTTTGACACGAGTATGATATCGGTTACAACCAGAAATTATGTAAGGGATCTGATTGTGAATAATCCCAAGATAGAATTTTATTATCTTCAGGGAAATCACGACATTGATAATTTCCTTATTAATTTGCAGGAGATTCCGGCTAATCTTAAATTATTCGACAGAAAATGGACCGGATACAATGTTGCGGGTTCCGATAAAGTAGTTATAAGCGGTGTTGAACTTTCGGAGAAGAATCATAAGGATGTATATGATTCATTATCACTTGATATTAACAAGTATAATATCGTTGTATTACACGGAAAGGCTATGCCGACTAAAGCAGTTGATGATTATGAGAGTATCGGACTTGATAAGCTTAAGAATAAGTCAATTGATTACCTTGCACTCGGACATTACCACTCATATAGTGAGGAACAGCTTGACAGCAGAGGTGTGTATTGTTATTCAGGATGTCTTGAAGGCAGAGGCTTTGATGAATGTGGTGAACATGGTTTTGTCCTCATTGATGTGGATGAGAAGAAGATGACATCCCGTCGGAAATTAATTGATATAGCTGAGAGAAATATATATTCGGTAGATATAGATGCTACAGGATGTTATACCACAAGTGATGTAATCCAGAAAATTACAAAGGCACTTGATGATATGAAGATTAGCGGCAAGAGCCTTGTGCGTATTGTGATTAAGGGAGAGGTTTCTCTTAAAACGGAGATTAACGTAGACTTAATTGAGAAGAATTTTGCACATTCTTTCTATGTGTTCAAGGTAGAAGATAAGACGAAGACATTAATTAATTATGAAGAATTTATGTTTGACGAGACTCTTAAAGGCGAATTTGTAAGAAATGTCTTAAAAGCTCCGGATATTGCTGAGGAAGATAAGCCAAAGATTATCCGTTATGGTATTCAGGCACTTACAGGAGAGGAGATATAGTCATATGAAACTTATTCGTTGTGAAATTCAGAACTTTGGTAAAATTAGAAAAGGAATATATGAATTCAAGGATGGATGCAACGCATTCTGTGAGCGTAACGGCTGGGGTAAATCAACACTGGCAGCATTCATCAAGATTATGCTGTATGGTTTTGAAAATGAACGTACACGTAGCGAATTCGAGAACGAAAGAAGAAGATTCAGACCTTGGCAGGGCGGTGTTTACGGAGGCAAGCTTGTATTTGAATCCAATGGAGAGACCTACGAGATTGAAAGAATTTTCGGAAGCAGGGAAAAAGATGATAAGTTCTGTGTAAGGAATTTAAGAACTAATCTTGAAGATACATCATTCCTTCCTAATGTAGGAGAAGCACTCTTTAAGATAGACAGGGAATCTTTTGACAGAACTGTATTTATATCCCAGAGTGATTGTGCAACAAGCTCAACAGACAGTATTAATGCAAAGTTAGGTAACCTTGTTGAAAATACTAACGATATTAATAATTATGATTCGGCTAATCAGGCAATGATCGACGTAATAAATAAATTAAGCCCTGATAAGAAGAATGGTTCTCTTAATGTCCTTTCCAACAGTATTGCAGAACTCAGGAATACACTTATACATAAGAAAGAGATTGATGAAGCAATCAGTGACAATGTTAAGACAATGAAGGAAAAGGAAGAGTACTTTGAAAATCTTAAAGATCGTCAGAAAGAATTGCAGGAATCACAGGAGACCACGAGCCACTTAATGGAGATCAAGACCAAGCAGGAAAAATACCAGGGTCTTGTTCATGAAGCACAGATACGAAGAGAAGCGCTTGATAAAGAACAGAAGAATTTTCCGGGTGCAATTCCTGAAGAGACAGAAATTGATGAGATAATTGAGGTTGGCTCAAAGCTTACCGGACTTAACCAGTCAGTTGCCAATTATACATTGACACCTGAGGAACAGAATGAACTTGAATCATGGGATTCTAAATTTAAAGATACACCACCTGCTCCTGAGGAAGTAGATGCCGTAATTAAAGAGACAGCTAACTATTTCAGAATGTCCCAGGAATACAGTAAGACACAGCAGCCGGTTGTGGATGATTCCAAGATCAAAGAATATGAAGCGAGATTCAGTGGCAATATTCCAAGGGAAGTAGAACTGGATTCAAGGCTTGAGACATGGAATAAGAGAAATGCCAGAGCCAATGCAATTCCTGCCAAGGAAGCATCTCTTGACGCATTAAGAAATGCACCTAGTAAAGTATCGATAACACCTACAATATTCATTGGTGGGTTACTTGCCTTTGCAGGATTTATCCTTTTCCTTCTTCCAATGGTCAGCAAGTCAATAGCAGGAAGTGCCAAAGTAACAATGAATGCCGGTGGTATTCTTGCATTTGTTGTAGGCGTAATTTTAGTAATAGTTGGTATTGTAAATGTAAAGAGCAATACTTCACATGTTAATCCGGAAGTTGATAAGCTTCTTGATGAAATCAAAAAGGATAAAGATTACGTTGAGGCAATTGACGGACAGATGCAGTTATTCCTTACCAAATATAAGCTGCCTTTTGATACTGAGAGAGTTACAGAATACATATTCGGACTTAAGAATATGCTTAAGGAATATGAAGAACTTGTTGATAAGAAGGATGAAGTTGTACATGATGATGCAATAGAGAAACTTCAGGAATCAAGCAATAAGATTGAAGCGTTTATTACGAAGTATTATGGAGCTTCACAGGGAGATAATTACCTTGAACTTATTCATGATCTCCAGTATGGTTCAGAGACTTACAGATATCTGTTTGCCAAGAAACAGGCATTAGCACAGTTTGAGACCGAAAGAAACGAAGTTCTTAAGGTTATTCAGGATTTCTTTGACAGACTTAATATTAAGATGCAGAGCGATCTTTATACACAGCTTGTTAATATGAAGAGCCACCTTCAGGCGTACAGAATATGTTTACAGGAATGGGAACATGCTGATGCAGAAGTTAAGAAGTTTGAAGCAGCTGAAGATATGAATGTAATTAAGAATACACAGCTTCCTGAAAAACTTGAATCACTTGAAACATTACATGCACAGCTTGTTGAGATTGCAGAACAGATAGATGAGACACATAAATTCCTGGATGAGATTACTAAGGTTGTTAGTGATTTATATCTTAAGAAAGAAGAATTTGATGATGCTGAAGACAGCCTTAAAGATTTAAGTGAAAAATATGAAGCAGACAACAAGAAATACGACCTTGTCAGCAAGGCAAGAGATTTCCTTGAAACTGCAAGAACTAATATCATCGGTAAATATATTGGACCTATTAAGGCCGGATTTTCAAAGTACTATAATATTCTTACACATGAATCTGCAGATCGTTATCATATTGATGCCAATACACATCTTACGGTTGAAGAAGAAGGAATGCAGAGAGAAGTACATTTCTTCAGTAGCGGATATCAGGATATGATTGGTATATGTATGAGAATGTCACTTGTAGCGGCAATGTACAAAGAAGAGAAGCCATTTATCATTTTTGATGACCCATTCATCAACCTTGATATGGATAAGACAGAGGGTGCATTACAGTTCCTTGAAGAAGTATCTAAAGAATATCAGGTAATCTACTTTACATGTAATGACAGCCGTATCAGAAAATAAATCAAAAACAAGAAAAACCGGGGCTTCCCCGGTTTTTCTTAAATAATTAAGGGAAAATATGGAATTATTTATAATCGGGATGATAACCGGAACAATAATAGGAATACCAAGGGATACATATTCAGAGATGTTATCGCAGAACTGTGTAAAAAATGGAATTGGACAAAGTGTGATAATCGGAATAGGAATGTCGCTTGCAGTTGCTTTTATGACAATCATTGATATGATTGTTTTATTTTTCTTGGGAAAATACATGTTAAAGGCAAGAAGTTTTTTTACATATATAATGAGTGCACTGTTAATCGTTACCAATGTAATCGGGATAATCAAATCAGACAACTCTTATGATACAGATAATACGGGAACTTCCTTTGTTAATTTTATGACGGGAATTATGGTAGGTATTTCTGAATTTACCAATATATTTCTTATACTTTTTATGTATGTATATTTTGACATAGCAGGACTTGGATTCAGTGGGTATGCAGTCCTTTTAGGGGGAACAGTTGCAGGAGTTTTTATTATATGCGTTATTATAGGAATATTATTTAAAATTTTTGATAATTTCCGGAAAATAAAAAGTACAAGAGGATATAATCTTGCGGTAAATATAATGATGATTTGTGCAGGCATTTTTATTATTTTGAAAGAGGCAGTTTAGAATGGGAAAAAAAGCATTATTTTTTGATATAGACGGAACTATATGGGATTTTCATAACAGAATCTGTGAAAGTACAGTGGAAGCAATGAAAAAATTACATGACAACGGACATCTGACTTTTATATGCAGCGGGCGCAGCAGGGCATATATCAGGAATGAAGTTCTCCTTGCACTTGGTTTTGACGGAATAATATCAGGGTGCGGTACAATGATAGAATATGATAACAAACAGGTATTTTATAAAAAACTGGATGACGAATTTGTAAGATATACAATAGACGGAGTCAGAAAATATGGTTTCAGGCCTATACTTGAAGGAAGAGAATATCTGTATATGGATGATGAGGATTTTGCCGGTGATTTGTACGGCAACAAATTAAAAAAAGAACTGGGCAGCCGCCTTATTCCCATAAAGGGGCAGAAAGAATATGATATTTCAAAACTTTCCTGTGCAGTTACAGGTAACAATGTAGATAAATGCGAGGAAGAATTCGGAAAGTATTTTGAATTTATTCTCCATAATGAACACGTTGTTGAAATGGTTCCAAAGGGATTCAGCAAAGGAACCGGCATATTAAAAGTGTGTGAAATGCTTGGAATAGATATAAACGATACTTATGCTTTTGGTGACAGCAACAATGATATTTCAATGCTTAAAACAGTGGGACATGCCATAGTAATGGGCAATGGAACAGAAGAAGCAAAAAAAGAAGCAGACTATATCACAACCACAGTTATGGAGGATGGAATATGGAATGCATGCAGATATTTTAACCTGATTTGACAGAATTTGTGAAAAAGACTTGCATATTTTTATATTTTGGTCTATATTCTTTGTGTGACTGGAAAGTTACTATAAATAGGAGGGAAAATCAATGGTAACAAAGAAAACAGAAATTAAGGAAACTGGTAAAAACGTAACTAAGGCACCGGCTAAGACAGAAGTTAAAGCTCCTGTTAAAGCAGAGGTTAAGACAGAAATTAAGACAGAAACAACGGTTCCTAAGGCAGAAGAAGTAAAGGCAGAAGTTAAGGCAGAAGTTAAGGAAGAAGCTAAGAAAGCTCCTGCTAAGAAAGAACCTGCTAAGAAAGCTCCTGCTAAGAAAGCAACACCTGTTAAGGCAGCTAAGGCAGAAATTAAGACTGCTTTGTATGTTCAGTTCGCAGGCAATGAAGTAACAGAAGCAGATATTATCGATAAGGTAAAAGCTGCTTATGTGGCAGAAGGACATAAGGAGTCAGCAATTAAAGAAATTAATCTTTATGTTAAACCTGAAGAATATGCCGTTTATTATGTAATTAACGACAAGGCAATCGGTAAAGTTAATCTTTTTTAATTGAACGTACATAGGAGAACCTCTTTCAAAATTGAAAGAGGTTTTTTCTTTACAAAATATGAGTCTTCCCTGTATAATTAAATTATAAGATATGAAGGAGACGGCCTATGAAAAGTTGGTTAGGATTTATCATTTCGGCAGTTCTATCCTTTCTTGTGCTGGAGGGAATAGATATCATAAGACAAATGCAGAATAAGAAGTAGAAAGACAGTTGAGAAGTATTCAACTGTCTTTCTTTTTTTTTCTTAAACTTTACATAATTTTTTCATGATAAACAATGCGATTTTTACATAAGGACAGTATTCTATATCTTGTAAACGAGGTAAACAATTTAATCCTTCAGAGACAATCGTTTCTGTGGTAGAAAGGAGAATAAGATGAACATTATTTTAGATTCGGTTGACAAAGTTAAAGATTTTGTCAGAGAAATGTCCAAATTTGAAACAGATATTGATCTGGTGTCATCAAGATTTATTGTGGATGCAAAATCCCTGATGGGAATCCTTAGTCTGGATCTTACAAAACCAATTGAAGTAAGAATACTTAACAAACAGGACGAAAGGCTCATTAACACAATAGAAAAATATGCAGTAGCATAAAATTATATTTAGATATTTAAAGGAGAAAATGAAAATGAAAAAAACAGTATTAGCAGCAGGAATTGCAGGTTTGGTTGCAGCATCGCTTGTAGGATGCGGAAAATCAGGGACAACATCAGGAAACGGTGATGTTAATGGTAATATTACAGTAATTTCAAGAGAAGAAGGCTCCGGAACAAGAGGCGCTTTTGTAGAAATTACAGGTGTAGAACAGAAGAATGCAGACGGTAAGAAAGAAGATATGACAACAACTTCAGCAGTTATTTCTAACTCAACCAATGAAGTTATTACAGCAGTTTCGGGTGACGCCAATGCAATTGGATATATCTCACTCGGCTCTCTTAACGATTCGGTAAAAGCACTTAAGGTTGACGGAGTTGAAGCAACAGCAGAAAACGTAGCAAACGGTACATATTCAGTACAGAGACCTTTTAATATTGCCACAAACGGAGAAGCTAAAGGAGCTGCAGCAGATTTTATAAGCTATATCCTTAGTACAGAAGGTCAGAAGATTATAGAAGACAATGGATACATAGCAGTAGCAGAAGGCGAGGCTTATACGCCATCAGATGTTACAGGAAGCATTGTAGTCGGCGGTTCTTCATCAGTAGGTCCTGTAATGGAAAAACTTGTTGAAGCTTATGAAAAAGTAAGCGAAGTTAAGGTAGAACTTCAGGTAACAGATTCATCAACAGGCATGGAAAATGCAACAAGCGGTTCTTATGATATCGGTATGGCTTCAAGAGAAGTAAAAGACAGTGAAAAAGAAAAAGGACTTGTACCTGTGGTAATCGCAAAAGACGGTATTGCAATTGTTGTTAATAAGAACAACACAGTTAATGAAATTACATCAGAACAGATTAAAAATATCTACACAGGTTCAGTAACTGGCTGGTCAGAAGTTAAATAACAGACGGAGATCTATATGAGAAAAATCAGGGAAAAAGGAATGGCGGCTGTGTTCGCCTTCCTTGCAAGTATTTCAATAATAGCGGTTCTTGTAATATGTATATTTCTTTTTGCAAGGGGAATACCGGCTATACATCAGATAGGTTTTACAAAATTTGTATCAGGTAAGATATGGAAACCGGGCAGCGATTATTACGGAATATTTGTCATGATAATAGGAAGTCTGTATGTTACTGCAGGAGCACTTATAATAGGTGTTCCTGTTGGAATATTTATGGCAGTCTTCATGGCAAAATTCTGTCCTGCATGGTTATATAAAATATTAAAGCCTGTAGTTAATCTTCTGGCCGGAATACCTTCAATTATATATGGTTATTTTGGACTGATGGTAATTGTTCCATTTATAAGAAATAATTTTACCGGAAACGGATTCAGCATTCTTGCAGCATCCATAGTCCTTGGAATGATGATACTTCCTACAATTATATCAGTATCGGAAGCCTCAATAAGAGCAGTTCCCGAAAGCTATATGGAGGGGGCACTGGCACTTGGAGCAACAAAAGAAACAGCTGTGTTTAAGACCATTGTTCCTGCAGCAAAATCAGGAATAATAACAAGTCTTACCCTTGGTGTGGGCAGGGCAATCGGAGAAACAATGGCAGTAAAGATGATTGTCGGAAATCAGACAAGACTTCCGGAAAGCATATTTGATGGTGTCAGGACACTGACATCCAATATTGTGCTTGAAATGGGATATGCCACCGATTTGCATAAAGAAGCATTAATTGCCACAGGTGTAATTTTGTTTGGATTTATACTTATATTGAATATGATAATCAGCATATTAAAGAGAAAGCAGGTGGAGGCATAATGGAAAAGCAATTAAGAGAGCATCATGTCGGTTCACTTGTGTTAAGAGGTCTTATGTACCTTGCGGCAGGAATTACCGTAGTGGCACTTTTATATGTGCTGTTTTATATCCTGGTAAATGGCGTGCCTGCATTATTTACCTCAAAAGGTATTTTTTCAACAAAATATAATTCTGAGAATGTATCACTTTTACCTTCTCTTATAAATACACTTATTCTTACTGCGGTATCCCTTGCAATAGCAATACCTTTAGGAATAGGTGCAGCGATATATTTATCGGAATATGCGAAAAAAAGGAATTTCTTTGTCAGGGTAATTGAACTTATGTCAGAAACACTAAGCGGAATACCTTCAATCATATACGGACTTTTCGGCATGATTTTTTTCGTTGTATTTTTGAAATGGGATTATTCACTTATGGCAGGTGCGGCAACAGCGGCAATTATGGTACTGCCTACAATATTGAGTACAACCAAAGAAGCACTTGATGCTGTACCGGATTCATACAGGGAAGGCAGCTTTGCCCTCGGTACCGGCAAATTAAGAACCATATTTAAAGTTGTTCTTCCGGCAGCAGTCCCGGGTATCCTTTCCGGAATTATTCTTGCCATAGGACGAATAGTGGGAGAAACAGCGGCACTTTTATATACGTCGGGAACAGCAACAAGAGGACTTTCCAAAGGACTTATGTCATCAGGAAGAACCCTTGCAGTACATATGTATACAATTTCCAGTGAAGGATTTCATACAAAACAGACTTTTGCCACAGCGGTAATACTTTTGGTATTTGTATTCATAATAAATACATTATCATCCGTAGCAGCAAAGCAAATCAGTAAAAAAGCAGGAGGACAGTAATGTCAGATTATAAATTTAATGTAAAAGGGCTGGACCTTTATTATGGAGATTTTCACGCCCTTAAAGATATAAATATGGAAATTAAATCCAATATGGTAACTGCATTTATAGGTCCGAGCGGTTGCGGAAAATCAACATTTCTTAAGACTCTCAACAGAATGAATGATTTGGTGGATAATTGTAAAATTACCGGAGATGTTCTTCTTGATGATGTGGATATATATGGTAAAATGGATGTTTGTGAGCTTAGAAAAAGAGTTGGGATGGTGTTTCAGAAACCTAATCCTTTCCCAATGAGCATATATGACAATATAGCTTTCGGACCAAGAACACATGGTATTAAGTCAAAATCAGCCCTTGATGAAATTGTAGAGCAGTCATTAAAAAATGCGGCAATCTGGGATGAAGTAAAAGACCGGTTAAAAAAATCAGCTCTTGGACTTTCGGGAGGACAGCAGCAGAGACTATGCATAGCCAGAGCCCTGGCTGTTAAACCTGAGGTTATACTCATGGATGAACCTACGTCAGCCCTCGACCCTATATCTACTTCAAAGATTGAGGACCTTGTTATGGAGCTGAAAAAACAGTATACCATTGTAATGGTTACGCATAATATGCAGCAGGCAACCCGTGTTGCGGATGAAACGGTATTTTTCCTTTTGGGAGAAATAATTGAACATAACAATACGGAAGCAATGTTTTCAATGCCAAAAGATAAGAGAACAGAGGATTATATATCAGGAAGGTTTGGATGATGAGAAAATTATTTGATCAGGAATTAAAAACATTAAACGATAAACTTTTTTCAATGGGTGCGCTGGTAGAAAAATCCATAGAAAAAGCAATAAACGCACTTATTAATTCCAATGTGGAAGAAGCAAAAAAAGCAATTGAAGAAGATGATAAAATCGACCAGGCAAAAAAGGATATTGAAAGCCTTTGTATGAAGCTTCTGCTTACACAACAGCCTGTGGCAAGTGACCTGCGTCATATATCATCAGCACTTAAAATGGTTACAGACCTTGAAAGAATCGGCGACCATGCGGCAGATATTTCAGAGATAACAATTCTTTTATCGCGGATGGAATATACTTCTGACCTTGACATTCTGAAACGTATGGCAGTGAAGACAACGGAAATGGTAATAAGAAGTCTTGAAGCATTTTCAGAAGGCAATGTGGAGAAAGCTAAAGAAGTTATTAACGATGATGACATTGTAGATGAACTTTTCCTTAATGTAAAAGATAATGTAATTTCTATTATAAGCAGCAATCCTAACAAGGGAGGAGAAGCTACAGACCTGCTAATGATTGGAAAATATTTTGAAAGAATCGGCGACCATGCAACCAATATTGCGGAGTGGGCAATTTACTCCGTACAGGGTGATATTAACGTAGTCCAATAATTTTACATAAATTTTACATAGCCTCAAAGCAAATTTTACATAGTAATGATAAAAAGAAATTAAGAAAATAAAAAGAGGTTATGTAAAATGAGTTTTTTTGATGCGTTGACAATGTTAGGAGGACTTGCGCTTTTCCTTTTTGGTATGAATTCCTTGGGAGACGGGCTTGCCAAATTATCCGGAGGAAAGTTAGAAAACATACTTGAAAGACTTACAGCCAATAAGATAAAGGCCGTGCTTCTCGGTGCCGGTGTAACAGCCGTAATCCAGAGTTCGTCGGCAACAACCGTAATGGTGGTAGGTTTTGTTAATTCCGGTATTATGAAATTAAGTCAGGCAGTCGGTGTTATTTTTGGTGCCAATATAGGTACTACGGCGACTACATGGATACTAAGCCTGTCGGGAATCAGCAGTGGTAACTTTTTTGTGCAGATGTTGAAACCATCATCTTTTTCTCCAATCCTTGCCCTTGTCGGCGTAATACTTATTTTATTCAGTAAAAAAGACAAGAAAAAAGATGTTGGTACAATTCTTATAAGTTTTGCAATTCTTATGTTCGGTATGGAGACTATGAGTGGTGCCGTAGCGGGACTTGAGAATAATCAAGGATTTATACATCTTTTTACCATGTTTAAAAATCCTATACTTGGACTTATGGCAGGTGCGGTACTTACGGCTGCAATCCAGAGCTCATCTGCATCAATCGGTATTTTACAGGCATTGTGTTCAACAGGTGCGATTACATTCAGCAGTGCACTGCCTATCATATTGGGACAGAACATAGGTACATGTGTAACAGCCATAATTTCAGCAGTTGGAGCAAATAAAAATGCCAAAAGAGCTGCTTTTGTACACTTATATTTTAATCTCATAGGAACGGTTATATTTATGTGTGTTTTCTACGGAATCAATGCATTTGTACATTTTGGATTCCTTGAACAATCTGCTAACCAGCTTGGAATAGCAATTATCCATACAAGTTTTAACGTCCTTGCAACAATCGTACTTTTGCCTTTCTCTAAAGGACTTGAAAGACTTGCAAGTATTACCGTAAGAGATAAAAAAGAAAAGGCTAAGCCTAAAAATTCAGAGATGAAATTATTGGATGCAAGATTTCTTGAAAGACCTGCTTTTGCAGTTGAACTGAGTAAGACAACCACAATTAATATGGCAAAAGTAGTCCGGATGTCAATTATGGAAGCAATTGAGCTTCTGGATAAATATGATGAAAAGAAAGCATCAAAGGTGGCAGAACTTGAAAAACTTGTTGATGTTTATGAAGATGAACTGGGAGATTACCTTGTTAAATTAAGTGCAAAGAGTCTTAGTGAACATGATTCAAGACTGCTTTCCAAAATGTTGCACTCAATTGGCGATTTAGAAAGAATATCCGACCATGCACTTAACATAAAAGAGGCGGCTTCAGAGATGCACGGTAAGAAAATAAAGTTCTCGGATGAAGCAAAGGCAGAATTAAATGTACTCACAGATGCAATAAGCCGTATAGTTGATCTTGCAATATTCAGTTATATAAATGATGACAAAAAAGAAGCACTCCTTGTAGAGCCGCTTGAAGAAGTTATTGATGTAGTTAATGAAAAACTTAAGAACCGTCATATAAAGCGATTAAGAACCGGACAGTGTACAATCGAACTTGGTTTTATATTATCGGATATAACCAACAATTTTGAAAGGGTTGCTGATCATTGTTCCAACATTGCGGCCTGTGAATTACAGATAGATTCGGATGAATTTGAGTCACATGACTACCTCGGAAGAATGAAAAAAGATGACGAAAACTATAAAGCAAGGTATAATGAGTTTTTAGAAGAGTACAAGCTGCCTAAGTATAAAAAGGAGGCATGATACATGAAAACACCGTTAGTATATATTGTGGAAGATGACAATAATATCAGTGAAATCGAAAGTTTTGCATTAAAGAACAGTGGATATATTACAGAAGTTTTTGAAACGGGAAAAATCTTTTTTAAACATCTTCAGAACAAAAAGCCGGACATAGTGCTCCTTGATATTATGCTTCCGGATATGGATGGACTTGAAATATTAAAAAAAATGAAAAATACTCCCGATTATAAAAAAATACCTGTAATTATGGTTACGGCCAAAACAACCGAAATAGACAAGGTAAAAGGCCTTGACCTTGGGGCAGATGATTATATATCCAAACCCTTTGGCATAATGGAACTTATTTCAAGAGTTAAAGCTCTTTTAAGAAGAACCCTTAATCTTGAAGAAGAAAAGGTACTGTCCTATGAAAGCGTTGTTATGGATGTGGAAAAAAGAGCTGTCTATGTGAACAATGATGCTGTAGAACTGACCTATAAGGAATTTGAACTTCTAAAACTTCTGCTTCAGAATTCGGGAATCGTGCTTAGAAGAGAAGTGATTATGGACAGAGTATGGGGTACCGAATTTGAAGGGGAATCAAGAACGCTTGATATGCACATCAAGACTCTCAGACAGAAGCTTGGAGATGGTGGAGCAATTATTAAGACTATACGGAATGTAGGATATGAAATAGGATAATGAAAAGAATGAAAAAGAGAATTAATGTTCAATTCTTAATTGTAGTCAGCATTGCCATTATTGTTACTGCAGCAGCGGCAATATGTATCTTTTATAATACATTTAAAAGAGAAATAATGGAAAATTTAAAAACAACTGCGTACACAATTAAAAATATATCCGGACCGGAATACGGCATACAGGAGTTCGATTATGACAAACTTGCACAGACAAGGATTACTGTTGTGAGAAGCGACGGAACAGTTGTTTTTGATAATGTTACGGATGCATCATCTCTGGAGAACCATGGAAACAGACCTGAGATTAAGGAGGCTTTCAGTGCCGGAGAAGGCAGCACCATAAGGAAATCGGACACCGTAGGAAAAAGCAACTTTTATTTTGCCTTAAAAATCAGTGATGACTGTGTTGTTCGTGTCGCAAGGGAAGCATCAAGTATATGGCATATATTTTTATCCGCTTTGCCGGCGTTTATTTCGATAGTTGCCATTGTTGTGATTATTAGTGTTGTATCTAATCATTTTCTGACGCGAAGTTTTATTGCACCGATTGAACAGGTGGCGAATAATCTTGATAACCTTGACAAAGTCACGGTATATAAAGAGATGCAGCCATTTGTGACAACCATAAAGAAACAGCATGATGACATAATTAAAAATGCCATAATGAGACAGGAATTTACTGCCAACGTATCACATGAGCTTAAGACTCCTCTCACAGCCATATCGGGATATTCGGAACTTATTAAGAACGGAATGGCCGGAAGCGAAGATATCGGTAGATTTGCCAACGAGATATATACAAATGCCAACAGGCTTCTTACCCTGATTAATGATATAATCAATTTGTCAGAACTTGACAGAGGAGCACCGCTTGAATATGAGGACGTTGATATTTCGGAGATAGCCGGAAATTGTGTATCAATGTTAGACTTTCACGCCAAAGAAAATCAGGTAACACTTCATTTTGACGGAGAAAGGACAATTGTCAGAGGTAATAAAAATAAATTGGAAGAAGTTGTATATAACCTGTGCGATAATGCTATACGTTATAATAAAGCAGGCGGAGAGGTATGGGTTACGGTAAAAAACACTCCTGAGGGTAAAATACTGTCAGTCAGGGATAACGGTATAGGAATATCCAAAGAAAACCAGAAACGGATATTTGAACGTTTTTACAGAGTAGATAAGAGCCGTTCAAAAAAGACCGGCGGAACCGGTCTTGGGCTTGCTATTGTAAAGCATATTATTGAACAGCACAATTTCAATATAGAAGTAATAAGTGATGAAAATACAGGCACCACAATTAACGTTATCATGAAGTAGGAATTACAGCGGTTTGACTGTAATTCCGTTTACTTCAACCTGATCACTTATTTCAATGACAAGACATAATTTGCCGTCCACCTCTTTGGTTTCAATAAGGTCAGTACGATCAGGTGCAACCTTGATTACAACATCCTTTGTCTTTACTTCAAAACTTCTTGCATTCACAACGTTGGCAGCGTTAAATTCGGTTCTGCTGCCGGCAACATCATCATAATGTTCTTCAAAAGAGCTTATCTGCTCATTGCTTACCCCTGTGGATTCAAGCATTTTTTTAATATCGTTCTTTTCAAAAACAACAGGCTCAACCTGTTCTTTATGTTCTTCAATGTAATTATTCATGCTTTCATGGACAGATTTAACGGTCTCAAAGGTACATTCCTCACCGAGGGATTCAGTTATGATTTCGGAAAAAGTTTCTTTCTGTACCATATAAGTCATAGGTGTGACACAGCCAAGCACGCCATCTATAAAATCAGCCTGTACCTCTTCACTTTTTTTGCTGAAATATAAAATATTATGTATGTCCGTATTTCTGTCATTAAAAGCAGGAAAAAGAAAACCGTGGAGAGGTTTCTCAACAAGCCAGTCCCTTATCCTGTTTTCAAAAGAATTGGTAGCAGCATTGTAGCAGAGCCCCTCTTCCGAAAGCTTTACGGGACATATATTGCATAAGATGTGCTCGTATACATATTCCGACGCATCATCCATATCAAACTCATCTGAGGCCTTGCCCGGAACGTCATAATTGGCGTCAATAAGGAGAATAAGATAATTTTCACCATAGTTGTAATTATCGATTACCTTATTGTAAAAGATTTCAAGCAGTTCATCGTCATCAAGATGGCTTGAACGAAGCTTCATAAGAAAATCCTGGCTTCCGCCCTCCTCTTCTGTCTCCATAGGAAATTCCATATTTAAAAGATTCTTGCCGATAGTTCCTGAAAGTGAACTTCTGAAAATAGTAAAATATTTAAAAATTTCTTCCTGGGGGAGAGATAAAAAAGCATGTCTGAATGTGGTTATTTTGTTCTTATTGCCGTCAACGTAGCAGCCGCATATTTTGGATATACAGCATTTGTCATTTGTAAAAAGTTTCTTGATTTCTGCAATTTCTTTTTTGTTCATAAAAATACCATTCCTTTATATCGTTAGTAATTAGTATAATCCAACAGTTAATAAAATTCAATGAACTGACGATAATAAAAGTAGTTGATAAACCTGTGGCATTTGTGTTGTATCCGGTCAGTATAAGACATCTTTTAAGATGGACAGGAGGAAAAATGAGAGTTGGCGGAAGTACAATAGCAATGACATCACAAAGAAAGTATTCCGAATATAAATCCATCCAGTATGCGGAATATAATGGATTAATTAATGAAAGGGTATCTGTTGACCCTGAAGGCAAAGAAAAAAGTCTGTTCGACCAGATAAAGGACGCTGCGGAACAGAAAAATATGAAAGACCTTACGGACAAAACCTCCCGGACGAGAGGCACGATAGTTACAAGCGAGGGCTACAAAAGCCTTAAGTCCATAAGGGAACTCAGAATGGCATTACTTGAAAACATAATTAACGCATTTGCAAGAAGAAACGGAGGCGGCACAGAGCTTACATATGCTCCGTTACAGCAGTCCGGCGGAAGCACCACATACATAAGACAGACCGTTGAATCCGGTTTCTATAAAGAGGAAGAGAATACGGCATTTGTATCCGAAGGAAAAGTAATAACAAAAGACGGAAGAGAGATTAACTTTAACGTAAGTTTTGAGATGTCAAGAAGTTTTCAGGCATCTTATGAAGCTTATTCCGAAAGCACTTATGTACTGTGCGACCCTCTTGTATTTAATTTTGAGGGCAATACAGCCGACATCACGGACCAGAAGTTTATGTTTGATTTGGACTGCGACGGCAAAGAGGAGGAAATTTCTTCTCTTGGAAAAGGCAGCGGCTTCCTTGCCCTTGATAAAAACGGCGACGGCATTATCAATGACGGAACAGAACTTTTCGGAACAAAGAGCGGTGACGGTTTTGCAGACCTTGCAGAATATGATGAAGACGGTAACGGCTGGATTGACGAGGATGACGGGATATTCTCACAACTTAGAATCTGGACGAAGAACGAAAAAGGAGAGGATGAGCTTATTTCCCTTAAGGATGCAGGGGTCGGAGCAATCAATCTCTCAAGCGTTTCAACCGCTTTCAGCAACACCGATAATTTTAACGATACAATGGCTGTTATACAAAAGACCGGTATTTTTCTATACGAAAACGGAAATGCAGGCACAATACAGCATATAGATTTTGCAATTTAATCTTTTATCAGCGACGGGTCCTCACTTGGCACATAGTCCTTGTGGGGGCCTGCTCTATATTTTCTTTATGTTGACAGGAGGAGAAAAGGTCAATATAATTTTCACATAATTACAAGGGAGGATATGAAATTGCAGTCAGAGATTATATTGGCGGTAATATCAGGGATTCTTGCACTGGGCATTATATTGCTTACGGCAAGACTTTGCCATTACAAAAAACAGCTGCGGACTTTTTATAAAAATAATAACGAGTCCGCATCGGAGACAATCAAAGCAAAGAATAAAATAACTACCTGCGGAGATGAAATTACAGGGTTAATAGCCGCATCAGAGCGTGAGTGCAAAGATAATTACGATATGTTAAAAGCATCGGGAGGCTCCAAGGCTGCACTTAAAGTTTCAGGTGATAAAGAAATAACGGATAAAATATTAACCATTCTTGCAAAGGCATCAGGATCTATTAAACAGATGAATGAAATCACAGGTGAAGCAGTGAAGCTTTTATCAGGTTCCGGGGACAAAATAAAAGAGGCATTCCACGAAGCCTTGCTTGTAAATGATGAATATACGGACATGGATGTATATATCAATGATTTTTACCGCACTTTAAATGCTGTAAAAATAACCATTATAAAGCTCCGGGACAGTATTAATAATATCAATACCATTTCTTTTAAAGCATCAATGGAATGTCAGAGAGCGGGAGAGTCAGGCAGAGGATTTAAGGTTGCGGCAGATGAAATCAGGCAGTCAGCCGATAATGGAACCGCACTTTTAAATGAAACTGATTCAGGCATTGAAGAACTTTCGGAAACTGTTAGAATAATTGACAGCAGATTCAGAAATCTTGAAGAAAAGAGAAATACCTTAGACAAGGCAGTAGAGAATCTTAGTGCCGGTAACAACTGTGTGACGGATAAGTTTAGCGAGCTTTATGAAAATATTGAAATAACGCAGAAATTAGTTAATCATTTGGCATCCAATGCAAAGGAATTTTTTGCGGAATCCGAGAATAAGAAAAAGGCGTATTCCGATATGGCTAAAGTATTTCTTAATGTAGGAAAAACCGAAAAAAATATTGTCGCCGATATGGAAAAAATCCGTATGTTAAATGAAGATATTTTGAATATTGTTGGCAAATTGTAGAGAAAAGGCTTATAATGAAAAGAGGATATTATGAAAATAAGAGTTCCTGATTATTATGATGAATTTAGGTGCATAGCAGATAAATGCACGGATACGTGCTGCGCAGGCTGGCAGGTAGATGTGGATGATAAATCTTTTGCCTATTATAAGACAATTAAGGGTGAATTCGGTGACAGACTTCATTCTGTAATGATTGAAGGAAAGCACGGAGAAGAAGGACAGTTCAGAATCCGTGAAGATGGCAGATGTCCTTTCCTTAATGACAATATGTTCTGTGATTTATATACGGCACTTGGCGAAGATGCGCTGTGCGTTACCTGTGACAAGTATCCCAGATATACTACCGAGTACGGGAGCCTCAGGGAAACAGGTATTGCAATATCCTGTATAACTGCAGCCGGGATAGTTCTTAGAAAAAGACAGAATTTCGGCTTTAAGGAATGGGAGGACAAGGAAGCCTTCCCGTCGCTTAACAACATAGACGGTGAATTATTTATGGCACTTATGAGGGCAAGAACCAAAGCCTTTGAAATTATTCATGATAATTCGTCAGCAGATATTTTTCAAAGAATATCGGTGTTTGCGTACTACGCTACGGATTTGCAGAAGAACATTAAGAAAAAGTCAGGAATAGATAATGTTATTTCAAGATATTCAGAAGAATATATCAATGATATTTTAGCAGCAACAGGCAGGGAAAGGTACAAGGAAAAAGATACGGTGGATATTTACAAAAATATCTTTTACTGCTATCTTAAACAGGTGATAATCAAAGCAGAGTGGCCGGAACTTATTTATAAAGTATATGATTATACGCTTAATGACAGTTACGGCAGGATAAGAGATGAATTTAAAAGGTATAACAAAGACAGTGAATACGAATATGAGAATTTAATTGATTATTTTATTTTCAGGTATTTTATGAAAGCTGTATTTGACAGAGATATATTAACGAAAGTCAAAATGGGAATAGTCGGTGTTCTTGTTATTCATCAGTGCAATATGGCATACTGGTGCAATAATGGGAGAAAACTGGAATTTGATGATATTGTAGAGATTGCACATCTTTATTCCAGGGAAGTTGAACATTCCGAAGAAAATTTTGACAGACTTTGCAGACAGTTCTCCAAAAAGAGAACGTTTTGTGCCAAGAATCTGGTTATGCTTCTACAGGATAATTCAGGTAGGAAGGAGTAAATTATGAATAGTGCTAAAACAGCAATTATGGTGGATTCAGGATGCGATATCAGTCAGGAATTTATTGAACAGTATGATATTAAGGTATTAAGACTTAAAGTGCTTTACGGCGACAGGATGTATTCGGATGGTCTGGATATTGACCCGCTTGAGGTATACAGAAGATTTCCGCAGGAAATACCGACAACCTCAACTCCCAATATGTATGAGGTAAGCGAACTTGTTAATGAAATCAAGTCCGAGGGTTATGAAAAAATAATCGGAATTACTATTTCAAGCGGATTAAGCGGAACCTACAATGCGGTTGCGATGGCATTTGAAGAGGAAGACATAGAGACTTTTGCTTTTGATACCAAAAATATTTCAATCGGTGCGGGACTTCTTGCAATGTGGGCGGCTAAGAAACTCAGCGAGGGCTGGACTTTTGAAGCGGTAAAACATGGACTTAATGATAAGATAAATGATTCAAAAGTATTTTTCTATATGGATACCCTTGATTATCTCAGAAAAGGCGGAAGAATAAGCCCGGCAGTGGCAATTGTGGGAAAGGCACTTAACCTTAAGCCTATTATTTCATGTAATGAAAAGGGTACTTATTATACCGTAAGCAAGATAAGAGGACAGCATAAAGGATTGGAAAAGCTTATGGACAGCCTGAAAGATTACATTGGGGACAAAAAAGCGTATCTTGCAATTATGAATGGCGATGGTACAAGATATCTTGACGTTATAAGAGCGCGGATAAAAGAAATGTTTCCACAGTGTGAAGTTGTGGTTGATAAGCAGATTACCGCAACAATGGCAATCCATACAGGCCCCGGACTTATCGGTGTTGGTGTATTATTTGAATGATGACTTAATTTTATTAAGAGTTTCCTTCGGGAAGCTCTTTTTTCTTGCTTGTAATAATATGTATTTGGTACAATTATAAGCGGAAATGGGGCGATATTATGAACAACGGTTACGGACAGCAGATTGTGTCAACAAAGGCAAATACTTTATATGCCTTGAGTAAAGTTATCAAAAAATCCAAAATAGAAAAAATGTATATTCTTCCTGTGGCAGAATTTGAGAACAACAGGGAAAATGTTCTTCGTGACATAACGGAGACATACGGTGGAGAGCAGATAATTGTGAGAAGCTCTTCCTCAAAAGAGGACAGTTTTAAGACTTCCAATGCAGGCCATTATGAAAGCATACTTGGAATCGATTCCGGTGACAGTGAGCAGGTAAATTCCGCCATTGAGAAGGTTATTGCAAGTTATCAGAAAGATATAGAGATTCTTGACCATGAGCAGATTCTTGTCCAGAGGCAGGCACAGAACGTAAAATTCAGCGGAGTCATCTTTACAAGAGACATACAGGGAAACAGGCCTTATTATCTTATAAATTACGATGACCAGGGTTCTACCGATTCAGTTACAAGCGGCAGCGGTGGCAAGACCCTCTGGATTGTAAAAAATGCTTCAATCAGTGAAATTGACGAACCCTGGGGAAAATTAATCGATGCGGTACAGGAAATAGAATTATTCCTTAATGGTATGGCACTTGATATAGAATTTGCCATAAATGAAAAGGGCGAAATCATTATTTTCCAGGTCAGACCTCTTGTTGCCAGTTATAAACAGGTCCAGAAAATGGATGACGGTGATTTTTTTTCAAGGATTAAAGGCATAAAAGAACAGTACAATAATAACAAAAGTGCACTTAACGGCAGAACGATGATGTTTTCTGATATGGCATTCTGGAATCCTTCAGAAATAATAGGCAGCAACCCAAGAAGCCTTGAGTATTCACTTTATGAAGAAATACTTCTTAAACATGCGTGGAATCAGGGAATTGCCGAGATTGGCTACAGGAGACTTCCCAATAAACTTATGTTCAAATTAGGAAATAAACCATATATAAGCGTGGAATATTCTTTTTACAGCCTGCTGCCACAAAGTCTGGACGAGAAACTTGCATTAAAGCTCGTTGACTTTTACTGTAATAAATTAAAAAAAGACCTGACGGCACATGATAAAATTGAATTTGAAATCGCATATACTACATACGATTTCTGCACCGAAAAAAACAGCCGCGAGCTGTTAGAAAATGGGTTTTCAAAAGAGGAAAGAGATACCTTTTTAAAAGCACTTTTTACACTCACAAATGATTGTCTTACCGGCTTTAAAGAACTTACGGATAAAGATCTTTTATCTCTTAAATTAATGGATAATATCAGACAGCCGATTGAGGAAGCTCTTGATGCAGGCGGACTTTCCACAAAAGAAATGTTCCGCTCCATAATGATACTCCTTGACGCAATAACAAGATATGGAACTCCACAGTTTACGAGACAGGCAAGACTGGCATTTATGGCAAGGGCTTTTTGCAGGACACTTGTTTTTGCAGGATATTTTACGGACGAAGAGATGGATAATTTTACAAAATCCATTAATACAATATCTTCCGAGTTTGACAATGACTTTGAAAGATACTCTGTAGGTAAAATGTCAATGGAGGATTTTAATAAGAAATACGGACATTTAAGAAGCGGAACCTACGATATAAGGACGGACAGATATGATAAGATGAATTTCAGACCTGTTTCCAACAGACGCAAGGACCAGTTAAAAAATAACGGTATAAAAACTTTAGACCGTGAGAAACTAAAAAAAGCCATAGATGAAGTTGGATTTAATGTTACACCTGAGGAATTTATCGAATTTCTGAAGAGTGCAATTAAACAGAGGGAATATTTCAAATTTGAATTTACAAGGTCATTAAGTCTTGTGCTTGAACTGTTAATCAATATAGGAAATGACATTGATATAAAAAGAAGAGACTTGTCATGGCTCAATGTAGATGATATTATGGAATGCGTCAGTACTGCTGACCCTGCTTCGCTCAGACAGGAACTGATAAACAGAATTAACGGCAGGCGGCAGGAAAACAGTTTTAACCGTAATATTATTATGCCTGCAGTAATTACAGATGAAAGAGATATAGATTTTATACCGGTTGCAGAGGCAAGACCTAACTTTATAACAGCCAGACATATTGAAGGTGAGGTTATCGTTCTTGAAGATGAGCCGGATGCAGACATCAGGGACAAAATAGTTGCAATACCTAAAGCCGATCCCGGTTACGAATGGATTTTTACCAAGGGAATCAAAGGTTTTATAACAAAGTATGGCGGTGTTGCATCACATATGGCGATAAGGTGTGCGGAATTTGAAATCCCCGCAGCAATCGGATGTGGTGAAAAGATATATGATTACGTTACTTCAACATCATATCTTGATATGGATTGTCGTAACGGCAAGATAGAAGAGGGTATCCAGTACAAAAACCTTCGTGCTCTTATTACACAGCGTGAAGGTGTCAACCAATATGGCGACCCCACTGATATACTTGAATCGGCTTATGTAAGATTTTATGAGCTGTTAGGTTTTATACCTGTTCCGGTGTCTAATCATACCAAGAATTTTGAAAGGCTTTTTGACGAAAAAGTAGATCTGCTTATAGTTGTGGGCGGAGGTTCTCTTGATTCAAGGTACTATGACAAAAAACATGATGATGAATTACAGCCTCACAGAGATGCGATGGAAGAGAAATTAATAAGATATTGCATATCACATGGGATTCCTATTATTGCAACCTGCAGAGGTATGCAGTATATTAATGTATTATTTGGAGGCAAGCTTCATTATCACCCTAAATTAAAGGTAAAGAGACCTCGTGGTGAGGACCATAAAGTATTTCTTGTCAAGGAAAACAGAGAGATTTATGTAAACAACTATCACAAGGATTGCATTTTTACGGATAATCTGGCGCCATGTTTTACACCGGTTGCCATAGATAAGGAAAATGATGTTGTGGAAGCTTACGAATCAGAGGCAATGAAGATACTTGCCTTACAGTGGCATCCCGAAAGAAGATTTGAGACCGCCAATGCACTTGAAGAAACAAGAAAGATTGTGTTAGATTTTATAAGAAAGCATATAGGGTAAAAGAAATGTATGATGGAATAATTTTTGATATGGACGGAACAATATGGGATTCCAGGGAAACGATTGTAAAAGCATGGAATGATGAGCTTAAAGCACAGGGCATAGACCGTGTGATTACGGTTTCTGAACTTACAGGCTATATGGGACTTACGATGGATGCAATAGCGGAAGGTATTTTCCCTGACAAAAAGTATTCCGAGACAAAACATATATTTGATAAGATGTACGAAAGGGAAAATGAATATCTGCGGAAAAAAGGCGCTATACTTTACCCTGATGTAATATCTACCCTTAAAGAACTTAAGAAAAAAGGCTACAGGCTTTTTATAGTGAGTAATTGTCAGTCAGGATATATAGAAGCTTTTCTTGAATATTACAAGATTAACGATTATATTGAAGATATAGAATGTTTCGGCAATAATGACCTTCCTAAATGGGACAATATTGCACTTATAATTAAAAGAAATAATCTTAAGAATCCCGTTTATGTGGGAGACATTGATAATGACAGAATCGCAGCCGGAAAAGCCGGTGCAGATTTTATATATGCTGAATACGGATTTGGTGATGTTAAAAAATACGATGACATCATATACAAGTTCGGAGACTTACTAAGAATAGGAGAAGAAAAATGATTTTAGCAATGTCAACATCGAATATCTGTATTCTGATTTCAATAACTGTATATCTTATATTTGTTGTTTTAATCGGATTCAAATATTCAAAAGAAAGTAACTCGGTAGATGAGTATTATCTCGGAGGAAGAAAATTAGGACCTCTTGTCACGGCAATGAGTGCCGAGGCTTCGGATATGAGCAGCTGGCTTTTGATGGGGCTTCCGGGACTGGCTTATGCTACCGGTATTGCAAGTCCTTTATGGACAGCTATCGGATTAGCCATTGGTACATATGTCAACTGGCTTGTGGTAGCAAAGAGACTCAGGAGATATTCACAGGTAACGGAGGCAATAACAATACCTGATTTCTTTTCTAGAAGATATCATGATAAATACAATATCCTTATGGGAATCTCAGCTGTGGTAATTATAATATTTTTTGTTCCTTATACAGCATCGGGATTTGCGGCATGCGGTAAACTCTTCGGTACAATATTCAATGCAGATTATTTTACAGCCATGGTAATAAGCGCAGCGGTAATTGTCATATATACTACATTAGGCGGATTCCTGGCTGCTAGTACTTCTGACTTTATCCAGAGTGTTATAATGACAATAGCACTTGTAATTGTTCTTTCATATGGAGTAATCCATGCGGGAGGATTTGAACCTGTTATTGATAATGCAAAGAACCTTCCGGGATTTCTTGATATGTTCCATTCATATAACGGAACAGCCAAGCCGGATAATTTCAGTGCTTTAAGCATTGTTTCAACACTTGCCTGGGGATTGGGATATTTTGGTATGCCTCACATTCTATTAAGATTTATGGCAATTAAAGACGAGGATAAACTTAAAGTATCAAGAAGAGTGGCTTCAATATGGGTTGTTATTTCCCTTGCAATTGCAGTATTTATCGGTGTAATGGGTGTTTCAGTCAGTGAGAGAGGAATTATACCTGCATATGCCAATAACAGTGAAGCAGAGAGAATCATTGTTCATATAGCAAAAGCTATAAGTAACCATGGTATACTTCCTGCACTTGTGGGAGGTCTTATCCTTGCAGGTATACTTGCTTCAACAATGTCAACTGCGGATTCACAGCTCCTTGCGGCATCCTCAAGTGTGTCACATAATATTTTTTCGGGACTGTTCCATATTAAGATGGGTAAAAAAATGCCGGTAATAATTGCAAGGATATCGGTTGTTTTAATTGCGGTTGTAGCCATATTTATTGCAAGAAATCCTGAAAGCTCCGTATTTGAGATAGTCAGCTTTGCATGGGCAGGCTTTGGTGCTGCGTTCGGACCTGTTGTGCTGTTTTCTTTATTCTGGAAGAGAACAACATTGTGGGGTGCTCTTGCAGGTATGGTTTCAGGTGGTGCCATGGTATTTATCTGGAAGTATGTAATAGCAGGTTTCGGAGGAGTGTTTGCGATTTATGAACTCCTTCCGGCATTTTTAGTGTCTTCCATACTTATTATTGTTGTAAGTCTTCTTACAAAGAAACCTTCAGAAGATATAGTGAAAGAATTTGAATTAGCGAAAAGCAAAGAAAAAATCTGATAAATATATTTGTAACGTTAGGAGAAAAAATTGGACGACAAGACATCAGGAAAGCACATAATTAAACAGGGCACAATTCTTGCAGCGGCTTCTGTAATATCAAGAATTATTGGCATGCTTTACAGAAGTCCGATGGCAGCTGTTATAGGTGATAAAGGAAATGGATTATACAGTTTCGCATTTGAAATATATTCGATTGCACTTATTCTTTCATCTTACAGTATGCCATTAGCCGTTTCTAAATTGCTGTCTGCCCGTTTTGCGAAAAAAGAGTACAAAAACGCAGATAAAATTTATAAATTTGCATATATTTTTGCTGCTGTGTCAGGTATGGTAATGGCTCTTATTCTTTTCTTCGGAGCAGGAACCATAGAAAGACTGTCGGGCCATGAAGGACTGGCACTGCCTTTAAAAGTTCTTGCACCTACTGTTTTTGTCGTAGCGTTAGCGGGAACGATAAGAGGATTTTTTCAGAGCAGGAATACAATGATGCCTACTGCAGTTTCACAACTTGCAGAGCAGATTATCAATGCCATTGTAAGCATTGTGGCAGCAGTAATACTTGTCAGATTTGCTGCAAATGAATTTGATAAAGCAAGATATGGTGCAGCAGGCGGTACAATAGGAACATTATTTGGCGCGTTATCAAGCCTTATGTTCCTTATATTCCTGTTCGTTATATATAAACCAAGAATGAAAAAGCACCTGAGCCATGATAAAGTGGGTGTAACGGTTTCCAATGAGGAAGTGCTTAAACTTATTGTTGCTACCATAGTTCCCGTAATACTCAGCCAGACGGTATACCAGTCCATAGGCGTAGTTGACGGTTTTATGTTCGGTAATCTGTATAAGGGCAGTGATTCGACAGCACTTTATGGTATATACAGCTCCAAGTACAGACTTATGGTAAATGTTCCCAACGCTATATCTTCAGCTCTTGCTTCATCAATGATTCCTTCATTGGTTTCGTTGTATACACTTAAGAACTTTGTAGAGTTCAGGGCAAGACTTAAGACATCCGTTAAGTTTAATATGATAATAGCTTTCCCTTGTGCGTTCGGAATTTCAGCACTTTCAGGAATGATTATGAAACTTCTGTTTCCTACAACGGATACGGTTATATCAGGCAGGATGTTAATGTATGGTTCGGTTGCGGTATTGTTTTATGCATTGTCTACGGTAACCAATGCGGCGTTACAGGGAATGGACAGGATGAGACTTCCGGTGAGACATGCGGCAATATCACTTCTCATACACATTCCGTTAATGGTTATACTTCTTAAATTTACAAAACTCGGAGCGCATGCCCTTGTAATAGGCAATATAATATATCCACTGATTGTCTGTGCTCTCAACTGGGCATCGGTTGCAAGATATGCCAACTACAGGCAGGAGGTTAAAACAACGTTTATAATTCCGCTTCTGGCTTCATCAGTAATGTGGATTGAAACATTCTGTCTAAGCAGGCTTATGGCTAAAGTGCTTCCTGTGAATTACATTACCAATGCTCTGATAACGATTATATGTATTGTAAATGCATGTCTTGTATATTTTATAATGCTGTTTGTTCTTAAAGGTGTGACAAGGGAAGAACTCAAGGAATTCCCAATGGGTGGACGAATGGCAAAATTTGCAGATAAATTAAAAATAAAATTTTAAAAAAACCATTGGTACAGGATATGTACCAATGGTTTTTTAATTATTTGCTATAATTCAAAGCAGCTTCAATAAATCCCTTGAACAGAGGATGTGGTCTGTTTGGCCTTGATTTAAGTTCAGGATGTGCCTGGGTAGCAACAAACCAAGGATGATCTTTTAATTCTATCATTTCAACAATTCTTCCGTCAGGAGAAATGCCGGACAATACCATACCGTTTTCTGTAAGAACATTTCTGTAATCATTGTTGACTTCATAACGGTGACGGTGACGTTCTGCAATTTCTTTTGTGCCATAAAGACGGTAAGCAAGGGAATTTTCATCAAGTACACAAGGATATGAACCCAGTCTTAAAGTGCCGCCGATATCATTTATACCTTCCTGGTCAGGCATAAGGTGTATAACAGGATGGCGTGTATCAGGGTTGAGCTCTACGCTGTGTGCATCATTATATCCGATAACATTACGGGCGAATTCAACGATTGACAACTGCATACCGAGGCAGAGTCCGAGGAAAGGTATTTTATTTTCTCTTGCATATTTTATGGCAGATATTTTACCCTCAATTCCTCTGTCACCGAAACCTCCGGGAACAAGGATTCCGCTTACATCCGATAAAATTTCGGCAGCATTGTCATTAGTAACTGTCTCAGAATCAACCCACTTAATTTCTACATCGGCTGAGTTGGCCACACCGCCGTGTTTCAAAGCTTCAACAACACTTATATAAGCATCATGAAGGGAGATGTATTTGCCGACAAGGGCAATCTTGACTTTTTTGGTAGGATTTTTCCATGCGTGGCACATATTTTCCCACTCTTCAAGGTCAGGCTTAGGGCAATCAAGGTGAAGACACTCACATACAACCTCGGCAAGATGTTCTTTTTCCATGGCAAGCGGAGCTTCATAAAGGATGTCCACATCAAGGTTCTGAAGAACGTGTGAGCTTGGGAGGTTGCAGAAAAGAGAAATCTTATCTTTGATATTATTGTCAAGAGGGACTTCTGTTCTGCATACGATGATATCAGGCTGTATGCCCATTCCCTGAAGTTCCTTAACACTTGCCTGTGTAGGCTTTGTTTTGATTTCGCCTGAGGCCTTAAGGAAAGGAATAAGTGTTACATGGATTAGTATTGCATTTTCCTTGCCTACATCATGCTGGAACTGACGGATTGATTCGAGGAAAGGCTGGCTTTCGATATCGCCAACTGTACCGCCTACTTCTATAATTGCAATTTTTGTATCTTTTGTGGAATAGTCGTCTCTGAAGAAACGGCTCTTTATTTCATTGGTGATATGAGGGATGACCTGGACTGTACCGCCGCCGAAATCACCGCGTCGTTCTTTTTGTATTACCGACCAGTAAATCTTACCTGTTGTGACATTTGAGCGTTTAGTAAGATTTTCATCAATAAATCTCTCATAATGACCTAAATCAAGGTCAGTTTCGGCACCATCATCTGTAACGAAAACCTCTCCGTGCTGGATTGGATTCATTGTGCCGGGGTCGATGTTGATATACGGATCAAATTTCTGCATTGTGACTGAGTATCCTCTGGACTTAAGCAGACGGCCAAGGGAGGCTGCAGTAATACCCTTGCCTAATCCGGAAACAACACCACCTGTAACGAATACATATTTAACTGGCATTTTCTTTTGCTCCTATCTTATAAATAAAATAAAATATATCACTTTATTTTGAATAAATCCATAGGAAAATGAGAAAAAATAATTTATTGATTTATATTGAAGAAATTACTATAATTATTTAAGTAAAACTACCATTAAACAGAGAGGAAGTTGTAAGCACAGGATGAATAACGACTATAACAATAATAATTACAATAATAGCAACAATAACTACAACCGTGACAATAACGGGAATAACAATAATGACAGAGGCAATAAAAAAGGACCGAGAGTAGGAATAACGGTTCTTGGTATTATCATAGCAATAGTAATAACTTATCTCGGAGTTTCTTTTGTCAAGAGTTGTATCAAAAAAGCCACAACAAAGGAAATCAGTTATTCAAGATTTCTTGAACTTATTGATGAGAATGGAATTTCATCGGTTGAATACAGCAGTGACCAGATAACAATCATTCCTAAAGAACAGCCGGTAAGCGGACTTACGGTAAAGTATTATACAGGATATATTTATGACGAAGATGTATTTAACAAATTAAAGTCCATGGATGGGGTGGAAATCAACCGCGCCATAGAGGATACAGGTTCGTCTGTATTTAACTTTATAATTATATATGTGCTTCCGTTTGTAATTTTCTGGCTTTTGCTGAGTTTTGTATTCAAAAGAGTTGCGGCAAGCGGCGGGGGAATTATGGGTGTCGGAAAATCCAACGCCAAGATTTATATGCAGCAGAAAACAGGAGTTACTTTTAAAGATGTTGCGGGACAGGAAGAAGCAAAGGAATCTGTAAAAGAAATCGTTGACTTCCTTCACAACCCTGCAAAATATACCGCAATTGGAGCAAAACTTCCAAAGGGTGCGCTTTTAGTAGGGCCTCCGGGAACCGGTAAGACACTTCTTGCAAAAGCAGTTGCAGGTGAGGCAGGAGTACCATTCTTCTCACTGTCAGGTTCGGACTTTGTTGAAATGTTTGTAGGTGTAGGTGCGTCAAGAGTCAGGGATTTATTTAAACAGGCTATTGCTGCTGCACCATGTATTATTTTTATAGATGAAATTGATGCCATAGGTAAGAGCAGGGATTCCCAGTTCGGTGGTAATGACGAAAGAGAACAGACACTTAACCAGCTTCTTTCGGAGATGGATGGTTTTGATTCTTCAAAGGGTGTACTTATCCTTGCGGCAACCAACAGACCTGAGGTTCTTGATAAGGCATTATTGAGGCCGGGCCGTTTTGACAGAAGAATTATCGTTGATAAACCCGACCTTAAGGGAAGACTTGATACACTTAAAGTACATTCAAAGGATGTTCTTATGGATGAATCCGTAGACCTTGAAGCAATTGCGCTGGCTACGGCAGGTGCGGTAGGCTCAGACCTTGCCAACATTATCAACGAGGCAGCTATTAACGCTGTTAAACATCACAGACGTGCAGTCAACCAGGAAGATCTTTTTGAATCGGTTGAAGTGGTTATAGCAGGTAAGGAAAAGAAAGACCGCATTCTCGGTAAAGAAGAGAAGAAGATGGTTGCATATCACGAAGTAGGACATGCTCTTGTAACCGCACTTACCAAAGATGCAGAACCCGTACAGAAGATTACTATTGTACCAAGAACAATGGGATCATTGGGATATACGATGCAGGTTCCTGAAGAAGAAAAATATCTCTATAAGAAAGAAGAACTTGAAGCTAAGATTCTTACACTTCTTGGTGGACGTGCAGCAGAAGAAATTATTTTCGGAACAATGACAACCGGAGCATCCAATGATATAGAAAGAGCCACAAAATTAGCCAGAACGATGATAAGCCAGTACGGAATGTCAGACAGACTGGGAATTGCAGGCTTTGAAGCAATTGAGAACAAGTATCTTGACGGCAAAACAACACTTAACTGCTCTGATAAGACAGCAGCAGTTATTGATGAAGAAGTAATTAAGATGCTTAAGGAATCTTATATTAAGACAAAAGGAATGCTTCAGAATAATCTGGAATGTCTCCATAAAGTATCTGAATACCTTCTTGAAAAGGAAAGTATTACAGGTAAGGAATTTATGGAAATAGTTAATTCCGTAAAAAATAAGAACGAAGAAAGTGATAATAATGATTGATTTACATCTTCATCTTGACGGCTCCCTGAGACCTGAAACGGCGTGGGAGCTGTTTTACGATAAAGGAATATTTGATTCCCTTGAAAACGTCAGAAAATCATTCAGTGTGAGTGACGAATGCACGGATCTTAATGAATATCTTAAATGTTTTGATTATCCTCTTATGCTTTTACAAAAAGAAGATAATATTGTAAGGGCAGTAAAAGAACTGGGAGAGGATTTAGCCAAAGAAGGAACTGATTATGCAGAAATAAGGTTTGCACCGATGTTTTCCACTAAGGAAGGACTTTCGATGGAGGCGGTAACAGAGGCTGCCATAGAAGGGGCAGGACAGGCAGAAAGAGAGAACGGTATAAGACTGAATCTTATACTTTGCTGTATGAGAGGAGCTTCCGTTAAGGATAATCTTCATACCGTTGAATGTGCCGGAAAATATCTTAATAACAAGGTGTGTGCACTGGATCTGGCAGGTGCGGAGGGACTGTATGCAACTTCGTTATACGAAGAAGTCTTCAAGAAAGCAGGCAGGCTTGGTATACCTTTTACCATACATGCCGGAGAAGCAGCGGGACCTGAAAGTATATGGGCAGCAATTAAATTCGGAGCATCAAGAATAGGACACGGAATAAGAAGTATTGAGGATGAAAGACTTGTGGAATATCTTGCAAAGCATGAAATTCCAATTGAAGTGTGCCCAATAAGTAATATGCAGACAAAAGTATATGATGATATAAAAAAATATCCTCTAAAACGTTTACTGGATAACGGTGTTCATGCTACACTTAATACGGATAACAGAACGGTAAGCAATACCTGTCTTTTAAAGGAACGTTCCTTTGTAAAAGATAAGTTAGGACTGACTGACAAGGATATTGAATTGATGGAGAATTACTCAGAAAAAGCAGCGTTTAATATAGGCTGATTATAAGAGGACATGATATATGTACGATGGTTTTTTTGACATAGAAGAAGAGCTTAAAAAGCTTCCGGACAAACCGGGGGTATATATAATGCACGATGAAAAAGACGAAATCATTTATGTAGGCAAGGCAATAAGCCTGAAAAACAGGGTAAGACAGTATTTCCAGTCATCAAGAAATCATACCAACAAAATAAAACAGATGGTTTCCAATATCCGCAGATTTGAATATATTATTACGGATTCAGAGTTAGAGGCACTTGTATTGGAGTGTAATCTGATAAAATTACACAGACCCAGATATAACACCATGCTTAAGGATGATAAGACATATCCTTTTATAAAAATAACAGTGAATGAACCCTTTCCACGTATCATATCTTCAAGGGAGATGAAAAGGGACAAAGCAAGATACTTCGGACCGTTTACCAGTGGTAAGGCGGTCAATGATACTATAGAGCTGCTTAATAAGACTTACGGCATAAGAACCTGCAGACGTAATCTTCCAAAGGACACAGGCAAAGAAAGACCATGTCTTAATTATCATATAGGCCAGTGTACAGCTCCATGCCAGGGATATATTTCTCAGGAAGACTATGGAAAACTTATCGACCAATGTATAGACTTCCTTGAAGGAAGGTATAATGGCATTACCAGGAAACTTACCGGACTTATGTATGAAGCTTCGGAAAAAATGGAATTTGAGCAGGCCGCCGCATACAGGAATATGCTTGAAAGCGTTAAATTTGTATCACAGAAGCAGAAAATTACCAACAGCGATATGCAGGACAGGGACATTGTAGCTGCGTCAATAGATTATAAGGACTGTGTGGTGCAGGTGTTTTTCATAAGAAACGGCAAGATGATAGGAAGAGAGCATTACCATATGCGCCTTGCCGGAGACGAAAAACGTTCGGAGATTATCACCGATTTTATAAAACAGTATTACGCCGGAACACCGTATATTCCACCGGAAATCATGCTGCAGGAAAATCTCATTGATGAGGAGCTTATCGGCAGGTGGCTTACGGAAAGGGCAGGACATAATGTAAAATTCCTTGTCCCAAAGAGAGGACAGAAAGAAAAACTTGTTGAACTTGCGGAGAAAAATGCCAATATGGTACTTAATCAGGACAGGGAAAAAATTCTCAAAGAAGAAGCAAGAACAACCGGTGCAGTTAAAGAAATCGAAAGACTTACAGGCTTACATGATATCCACAGAATGGAAGCCTTTGATATATCCAATATAAGCGGAGCACAGCCTGTAGGTTCAATGGTTGTGTTTACAGACGGAAGACCAAGAAAAAATGAT
>ERZ779969.15-NODE-15-length-86133-cov-3.14063_pt1 | contig 86133 bp, 124 predicted proteins | sample MGYA00511538_ERZ779969 | MGnify/ENA primary metagenome ERZ779969 (study PRJEB29588, sample SAMEA2151391) | human gut metagenome | biome: human gut; feature: human-associated habitat; material: faeces | place: Denmark | collected 2008/2010 ... | reverse complement strand
TACCGATATCGCATATATTATAAGTAAGGTGACTGGAAGTGAGGATGTGGCAGTCGTGATCGAGGGAAGCCATAGCTGTATGACAGCCAGAGGTATCCGGAACGCAAGTGCAAAGACGTTCACGACGACATTTACCGGTGAGTTCGAGAAGAATGAGACATTGCAGAACAAACTGATGATGTTACTGAAATAAGAGCTGAACATAGAAGATGAAAACAGAGGATAAGAAGGAGTGATTATTATGCAGCATAAGAAGAACAAAGAAGCAGCCGTTGTTGTATTTAGTGGAGGACAGGACAGCACAACCTGTCTGCTGTATGCGAAGAAACATTATAAGAAGGTGTATGCCGTATCGTTTGATTATCACCAGAGACATGTGGCAGAGCTTGATGCAGCGAAGGAAATCTGTGAGAAGCTGGATGTGGAGCAGACAATCATGGATATGACATTGTTAAATCAGCTCGCACCGAATTCTCTGACTCGTGATGATATGAAGGTGGACAGCGATGCACCGGCAGAGGGTACACCAAATACATTTGTCGATGGAAGAAATATGCTGTTTTTGACATTTGCAGCGGTATTCGCAAAGCAGAAGGGTGTCACGGATATCCTGACGGGTGTATCTCAGAGTGATTTCTCTGGTTATCCAGATTGCAGAGATGAGTTTATCAAGTCCTTAAATGTATCTTTAAATCTGGCAATGGATTATGAATTTGACATTATCACACCGCTTATGTGGATTGACAAGGAAGAGACATGGGAGCTTGCCGATAAGCTCGGTGGATTTGATCTGGTTCGCAATATGACATTAACATGTTATAATGGCATCAAGGGCGATGGCTGTGGCAACTGCCCTGCATGTAAGCTGCGGAAAAAAGGCTTGGATGCATATCTTGCTAGACGATAAAGGATAATGGAGGGAAGCCATGAAACGCTTGTTATTTATTATCAATCCGAAAGCCGGACGAACGGCGATAAGAAATGATTTGTTTGAGATTATCATGGTATTTTCACAGGCTGGATACGAGGTCGTGACGTATCCGACACAGGGACCGGAGGATGCAGAACGCAAGGTGCGTGTCGACGGCGAAGATTACGATCTGATCGTGTGCGCAGGTGGCGATGGAACGCTCGATAACACGGTCTGCGGATACTCCAAGATGGGACACAAAAAAGTGCCGCTTGGTTATATCCCGGTTGGAACGACAAACGATTTCGCACGAAGCCTTCGTATCTCAAGAAAACCCATTGAAGCGGCAAATCAGATTGTAAATGGAAAATGTACGAAGGTTGATATCGGACAGTTCGCGGACAAGTCGTTTATCTATATTGCGGCATTCGGTATTTTCACCGATGTGTCATATAATACGAATCAGTCCCTGAAGAAGGCAATCGGACATTCGGCATATATTATTGAAGGAATTAAAAATATCGGAAATTATAAAGGCTTTAATCTGACGGCACAGTTTGACGAGAAGGTCATCACTGGAAAATATCTGTATGGTATGGTGACCAATACGCTTTCGGTTGGCGGATTCAAGCTGCGAGGAGCCAAGCATGTCGTGTTGGATGACGGAAAATTTGACTGCCTCTTTATCAAGATGCCATCAACACCGGCGGAGATGCAGCAGATCATCCGTGGACTTCTGCAAAATGAAGTTGAGGGAAATGAGATGTTCTTTGAATGCAAGGCGTCCCGTGTTGTTGTAGATGGAGAACAGGAGATCGCATGGACACTCGATGGGGAGTTTGGCGGAAGTTTGAAGCATGTGGAGATCTTAAACCAGCAGCAGGCGCTTGATATTATGCTGCCGCAGATCAACATTGAGGAGATGGCAAACCAGCCGAGTGATGACGATGACGCGATGGATGAAGAGCGTGACGAGGAGACTGCTTACACGGAAGATGATATTGATCTTGAAGATCTGTATAGCCGGTATGCACTGCATTATCCAGAGGAATCTGCACAGACAGAGCCGGATAAAAAAGAGTGAGAACCGCTTTGCTATGCCAATTCTTTACAAGTAAGAGAAAAAAGAATATAATAAGAATAATGCACACGTGCATAAAACGATGAAGATAAAATTTAGACAGCTAAATTGAAAGGGGAAAATAATGGGAAAGTATTTCGGAACAGACGGATTCCGCGGTGAGGCAAATGTAGACCTGACAGTGGAACATGCGTACAAGGTCGGAAGATATCTCGGATATTATTTTGGTAAGGAGAAGCAGGGGGATGACCGGGCACGAATCGTCATCGGAAAAGACACGAGACGTTCGAGCTATATGTTTGAGTATTCCTTAGTTGCCGGACTGACAGCGAGTGGCGCGGATGTATTTTTGATGCATGTCACACCGACACCGAGTGTGTCCTATATCGTGCGTGCCGATGAGTTTGACTGTGGAATTATGATTTCTGCGAGCCACAACCCATTTTATGATAACGGAATCAAGATCATTAACAGTCACGGTGCAAAGATGGATGCGGCTGTTGAAAAGTTGATTGAGGATTATATCGATGGACTGGTACCGGAGATTCCATTTGCAACGAAAGAAAAGATTGGACGGACGACGGATTATTCGATGGGTAGAAACCGTTATATCGGTTATCTGATGACACTCCCAACACGTGCATTCAAGAATCTGCGTGTCGGACTCGACTGTGCAAACGGTGCATCTTCGACGGTTGCGAAAGCAGTGTTCGATGCACTTGGCGCGAAGACATATGTCATCAATAACACACCGGATGGTACGAATATCAATACGAACTGTGGTTCTACCCATATTGAGGGGCTGCAGAAGTTTGTTGTAGAAAATAATTTAGATGCAGGATTTGCTTATGATGGCGATGCAGACCGTTGTCTGGCTGTTGATGAGAAGGGTAATCTGGTGGATGGCGATGCGATCATCTACATCTGTGGAAAATATCTGCGTGACCGTGGCAGACTGAACAATAACAAAGTCGTGACAACCGTCATGTCAAACCTTGGTCTGTACAAGGCATTAGATGCAGAGGGAATCGGCTATGAGAAGACTGCAGTCGGAGACAAATATGTCTATGAGTGTATGATGGAGAACGGATATATCCTCGGCGGTGAGCAGAGTGGACATATCATTTTCTCGAAGAATGCAAGAACGGGTGATGGCGTTCTGACATCCCTGAAGATCATGGAAGCAATGGTGGAAGAGAAGATGCCGCTTTCTGAACTGACACGCGGACTGACGATCTACCCACAGCTTCTGGTGAATGTTAAAGTTACAAGTAAGAAAGAAGTTATGGAAGACGCAGATGTACTTGCAGCCGCAAAGAAGGTGGAGGAAGCACTTGGAGATGATGGAAGAATCCTGCTTCGCCAGAGTGGTACAGAGCCACTGATCCGTGTGATGGTGGAAGCCAAGACCGATGAAATCTGTAAAGAACATGTAGATGCGGTAGTCGATGTTATCCGAAGCAAAGGATACGAAGTACAGTAAGGATATAGAATGAATAATACCAGAAAACTTGAGACTTCACTTGTATTTCTTCTCAAGGCGATTTTGAATTTGATATTGTTCTTTGTATTGTATGGAATTTATGCGAAATCAAACTGGCAGCTGTGGAATCTGTCGCGAACATCCGGTATTACAATCGCAGCGTATGTAGTAATGCATTATATGTTTTCGACGATCTATGGACATTACGACATAGGAAAACGAAAGAGTAAACCGATCGTGCTGTCCCTGTTTTTGAATCAGGTATTTACAGATGTGATCTCTGTGATCGTTCTGTCGATTATGAATACAAACCAGATGAAAAACCAGAGCTTCAAGCTGGAACAGCCATATCTGCTTTTGCCGATTATTGCAATCCAGTTTGTGACGATCCTGATTTTCGTGTATGGTGGCAATCATTTGTATTTTAAGATCTATCAGCCGGAGGATTGTATTATCATTACATCTTCCCAGCAGAGCTTAAATGAGATTGTGCGCGGCGTTTTAAAATACAAGCTGCAATACAAGGTAAACAAGGTAGCGGACTATCGGGACGTAAACCTCAAGCAATACATTCTGGAGCATGATACGATATTTATCTATGACGTTCCGGTGCAGGATCGGACAAAGATCTTAGAGTACTGTTACCAGAATATGAAGAATGTGTATTTCAACCCGGATATGCATGATGTGATCGAGAAGAGTGCGAAGCATTTTATCTTAGACGACGTATCGGTATACTGTAATTATTCCAAGGGGCTGACTCTGGAGCAGCGGTTTATCAAGCGGGCGATGGATATTGTAATCTCTGTGATTGCGTTGATCCTTACCTCGCCGATTATGCTGGTTGTCAGCATTATGATCAAACTCGATGACCACGGAAGCCTCATTTTTAAGCAGAACCGTGCGACGCGGGACGGAAAGATCTTTTCTGTATACAAGTTCCGCACAATGCGGGAGAATGTAGAGAATTATTCTGTGGTGGAAGATGATGAGCGTGTGACGCGTGTCGGAAAATTCCTGCGGAAATACCGGCTGGATGAGATCCCACAGTTTTTCAATGTATTAAAGGGGGATATGAGTGTCGTTGGACCAAGACCGGAGATGCTGGCAAATGTCTTTAACTATACATCGGTTCTGCCAGAGTTCGAGTACCGCCTGCGTGTGAAAGCAGGTATCACCGGACATGCGCAGATTGCCGGAAAGTATAACACATCCCCGAAGGATAAGCTGATCTTAGATCTGACGTATATTGAAGAATACAGCTTCTGGCTGGATATCAAGCTATTGTTCCAGACGTTGATTGTCCTGTTTAAGAAGGACAGTACAGAAGCGTTCCACAGAGGCGAAGAGCTGGTGTTTGAAGAATATCAGCCACCAGAGTCGGTGAATCCCCCGGTTGAGGAAACAGAATAAAAAAAGAACTGTTCACGAAAATGCGTGTACAGTTCTTTCTTTTTCTATATAACGGAATTGGAATACTTACAGGTTCTGCGCATACTCCTCAAATATGTAATCGTACATAGACGGCAGACCGACGAACTCACAGCCATAACGATAGCCGGCGTTGCCAATTGGTGTTACATACAGAATCTTCACAACGGATAAGATTACTTCTTCCCGGTTCTCGAATTCAATCGTTGCATTGAAATAATAATTGACCGGAAGCTTGGACAGGGACATAAAGCCGATACCAGCTTTGGATATATCGAAGACCTCGATTTCGGCATCAAGATTTTCGATTTTTACACCATCCTGCTTAAATAAATTAGAAACTTCCAATTTGAGTTTGATTGGAAGTCTGACGTTCTTTCTTTTTTCCTGCATACGAACCCTCCAGCTTGGAATTTTTATTAGATTGGCACTATTATATCAAAAAAACAAGTGAAACGCTATATAAATTCACGAAAACTCGAAAAAAACACATAAACTGTTTGATACTTTAAGTTATCTGGGTTATAATAAGCAAGGTTTGAAAAAAATATCAAAAAAAGAAGCAATATGCAGATAATATGATTATAATGAGAGGAACGTGCGATATGAGTGATGTAATGGAACACTATCAGGATGATGGCCTGCACGAAGAATGTGGAGTCTTCGGCATGTATGATTTTGACGGACACGATGTGGCTAGAACGATTTACTACGGGTTGTTCGCTTTGCAGCACCGGGGACAGGAGAGCTGTGGTATTGCAGTATCGGATACCGAAGGACCAAAGGGCAAGGTCCTTTCTTCCAAAGGTATGGGACTTGTAAATGAAGTCTTCACGCAGGAAGACTTAGATAAGCTCAAAGGCAATATCGGAGTTGGTCATGTACGATATTCAACAGCCGGTGCGAGTACCAGAGAGAATGCACAGCCGCTTGTACTGAATTATATCAAGGGTACCCTTGCCCTGGCACATAACGGGAATCTCGTCAATGCACCGGAGCTTCGAAGAGAACTCGCACATGATGGTGCAATCTTCCAGACGACGATCGACTCCGAGGTGATCGCATATCATATTGCCAGGGAACGTGTAAAGACATCTTCGGCAGAGGAAGCAGTTCAAAATGCCATGAAGAAGCTGGTCGGTTCCTATTCCCTGATTGTCATGAGTCCGAGAAAACTGATCGGTGCCCGTGATCCGTTTGGGTTCCGTCCACTCTGCATCGGAAAACGCGACAATGCGTACGTGCTTGCATCGGAAAGCTGCGCACTTGATACAATCGGTGCAGAATTTGTTCGGGATGTGGAACCGGGTGAGATGGTTGTTATATCACCGGAAAAAGGGATTGAAAGTCACAGAGAGCTGTGCCAGAAGGAACACGGCAGATGTGTGTTTGAATATATTTATTTTGCAAGACCGGATAGTGTGATTGATGGGATGAGTGTATATCAGTCGCGTATCATTGCCGGAAGATGTCTCGCAAAGGACAGCCCGGTGGACGCGGATTTGGTTGTTGGTGTACCGGAATCCGGAAATGCAGCGGCACTTGGCTATTCGCTCGAATCCGGTATTCCATACGGAACTGCTTTCGTAAAAAATGGCTATGTTGGACGAACCTTTATCAAGCCGAAGCAGAGTCAGCGTGAATCCAGTGTGCGCGTGAAGTTAAACGTGTTAAAGGATGCAGTTGCAGGAAAACGTGTGATCATGATCGATGATTCCATCGTGCGTGGAACGACGAGTGACCGGATCGTCAGTATGCTGAAGGAAGCCGGTGCGAAGGAAGTCCATGTGCGGATTTCATCTCCACCATTCCTGTATCCGTGTTATTTCGGAACGGATGTGCCGGACAGTGACCAGTTGATCGCATACAACCGTACCATTGAGGAAATCCGTCAGATCATCGGTGCGGATTCCCTTGGCTATCTGAAGCTGGAACGGCTGCCGGAACTGACCGGTGGCAGACAGTTCTGTCAGGGCTGTTTCACAGGAAAATGGCCAATTGATCCACCAAAAGAAGATATTCGTGGCGAATATGACGCATAAGGTGTATAATAGAAGAACATATGAGGAAAATATATAAATTTGGAGGTTTTTATGAGCAGAGACAAGTATGTAAGCCCACTTTCAGAGAGATACGCAAGCAAGGAGATGCAGTATATCTTCTCCCCGGACATGAAGTTCAAGACATGGAGAAAATTATGGATCGCACTTGCTGAGACCGAAAAGGAGCTTGGACTAAAAGATGCCGATGGCAACCCACGTATCACAGACGAGCAGATCGAAGAACTGAAAAGCCATGTAGAGGATATCAACTACGATGTGGCAAGAGAGCGTGAGAAGCTCGTGCGTCATGACGTTATGAGTCATGTGTATGCATATGGACAGCAGTGTCCGAAGGCAGCAGGTATCATCCATCTGGGTGCAACAAGCTGTTATGTTGGCGATAACACAGATGTCATCATTATGACAGAGGCAATGAAGCTCGTTCGTACAAAGCTGATCAATGTCATCAATGAGCTTGCAAAGTTTGCAGATACCTATAAGGATCTTCCGACTCTGGCATTTACACATTTCCAGCCTGCACAGCCAACGACAGTTGGTAAGCGTGCGACACTCTGGATGCAGGAGTTACTGCTGGATTTAGCAGACCTTGAATATATGATCGGACAGCAGAAGCTGCTTGGCTGTAAGGGAACAACCGGTACACAGGCAAGTTTCTTAGAGCTGTTTGAGGGCGACCATGAGACCGTGAAGAAAATCGATGGAAAGATTGCTGAGAAGATGGGATTTGCAGCCTGCTATCCGGTTTCCGGACAGACCTATTCCAGAAAGGTCGATGCGAGAGTCTTAAATGTACTTTCCGGCATTGCGATGTCAGCCCATAAGTTCTCTAACGATATCCGTCTTCTTCAGCATCTGAAGGAAGTAGAAGAGCCGTTCGAGAAGAACCAGATTGGTTCGTCAGCGATGGCATATAAGCGGAATCCTATGCGTAGTGAGCGTATCGCATCCCTGTCTGACTATGTGATGGCAGATGCTTTAAATCCGGCAATTGTGGCAAGTACACAGTGGTTTGAGCGTACACTGGATGATTCTGCAAACAAGCGAATTTCTGTACCGGAAGCATTCCTTGCCATCGATGGTATTCTGGATCTGTACTTGAATGTCGTAGATGGACTTGTCGTATATGACAAGGTGATCTACCAGCATTTCATGAAGGAGATTCCTTTCATGGCAACCGAGAACATCATGATGGATGCCGTAAAGCGTGGCGGAAATCGTCAGGAGCTGCATGAGAAGATCCGTGAGTATTCGATGATCGCGGGTGAGCAGGTGAAGAAGTATGGAAACGAGAATAACCTGGTAGAGCTGATCGCATGCGATTCTGCATTTGGCATGACACGCGAAGAGATCGAAGCTCTGCTTGATCCAAAGAACTTTGTTGGTCGTGCACCGGAGCAGACAGCCGAGTTCTTGGCAGAGCAGATTCAGCCAATTCTCGATGCAAACAAAGATATCCTCGGCGTAAAGGCAGAGATTAACGTATAAGATGCGTAATCGTCGATGCGTATTGATTTTATTGTAAAAATAAAGTAGAATAGAAAGGTCGACTGCGGTCGATACACTATTAATTGCAAAGTGATAAAAACGGAGGTAACAGGTTAGACTATGGTACAGGCAGTAGTAGGCGCCAATTGGGGTGACGAAGGAAAAGGTAAAATTACAGACATGCTCGCAGAGAAGGCAGATATTATCGTGCGTTTTCAGGGTGGAGCAAATGCAGGTCATACAATCGTGAATAACTATGGAAAGTTTGCATTGCATACACTTCCTTCCGGCGTATTTTATGACCATACAACCAGCATTATCGGAAATGGTGTTGCATTGAATATCCCGGTGTTGTTCAATGAAGTAAAGTCAATTACAGACAAGGGCGTTCCGATGCCAAAGATCCTCGTATCGGATCGTGCACAGATGGTAATGCCATATCATGTATTATTTGATGCATATGAAGAAGAGAGACTGGCAGGAAAGTCTTTCGGCTCTACAAAGTCCGGTATTGCACCGTTTTATTCAGATAAATATGCAAAGATTGGTTTTCAGGTAAGTGAGCTGTTTGACGATGAGGCAGCCTTGCGCGACAAGATCGAGCGTGTGATCGCATCGAAGAACGTATTGTTAGAGTATCTGTACAAGAAGCCGCTTCTGACCGTGGATGAAGTGTACAACACATTGATGGAGTACAAGGAGATGGTAGCTCCGTTCGTATGTGATGTATCTGCTTATTTGTATAATGCAATCAAGGAAGGAAAGCATATCCTCTTAGAGGGACAGCTTGGTTCCATGAAGGATCCGGATCACGGTATCTATCCGATGGTAACATCTTCTTCCACACTGGCTGCTTATGGCGCGATTGGAGCAGGTATTCCTCCATATGAGATCAAGCAGATCGTAACAGTATGTAAGGCATATTCATCCGCTGTTGGAGCAGGTGAATTTGTCAGTGAGATATTCGGAGAAGAAGCGGATGAGCTTCGCCGCCGTGGTGGTGATGGAGGCGAGTTTGGTGCAACAACCGGACGTCCAAGACGTATGGGTTGGTTTGACTGTGTCGCATCTAAGTATGGTTGTCGGATTCAGGGAACAACTGATGTTGCATTTACCGTATTGGATGTACTTGGTTATCTCGATGAGATTCCGGTTTGTGTCGGCTATGACATTGACGGAGAGGTAACAACGGACTTCCCTACAACTGCAAAGTTAAAGAAAGCAAAACCTGTATATAAGGTACTTCCGGGATGGAAGCAGGATATCCGCGGAATTAAGAAGTATGAGGATCTTCCAGAGAACTGTCGCAAGTATATCGAGTTTATCGAAGAGCAGATCGGATTCCCGATCACGATGGTTTCCAACGGACCAAAGAGATCTGATATCATCTATCGTGGATTTAATAACTAAGACGAAATAATAAAACAAAGGCTGTTGCACCAAACGCTTTGGTGCAGCAGTTTTTTAATAGAGAGGTTTATTCTATGAGAAATCTGACAATGCTGATGGATTATTACGAGCTGACAATGTCCAACGGGTATTTTGAAAAAGGGTTCAAAGATAAGATGGTTGTATTCGATATGTTCTACCGGAAGAATCCAGATAATGGTGGATTTGTTGTGTCTGCCGGATTGGAACAGTTGATCGAATACATTGAGAACATGCATTTTTCTAAGGAGGATATCGAATTCCTGCGGAGCAAGGGCGAGTTCTCAGAAGGATTCCTGCAGTATCTTGCTGATTTTAAGTTTACAGGAAATATTGATGCGTTGCCGGAAGGCACGATCTGTTATCCAAATACTCCGATTGTCACGGTGACGGCACCGGTGATCGAGGCACAGTTAATTGAGACGATGCTGCTGCTTACGATGAATTTCCAGTCGCTGATTGCCACAAAAGCCTCCCGCATCTGCCGGACAGCGGCTGAGAGTGGTGCGGTTGTTATGGAGTTTGGCGCGAGACGTGCACATGGTGGTGATGCAGCGATTCTCGGTGCAAGAGCAGCCTATATCGGTGGCGCGGCTGCGACAGCAACGGTCATGGCAGATGAACGGTTTGGCGTACCTGCAATCGGTACGATGGCACATAGCTGGATTCAGTTTTTTGACAATGAATACGAAGCGTTTAAGGCATATGCAGAGGTCTATCCGGACAACTGTACATTGCTGATCGATACCTATGATATCTTAAACAGCGGTCTGGTCAATGCCATCCGTGTCGCAAAGGAAGTGTTAGAGCCTGCCGGGAAACGCCTGAAGGGTGTCCGCATTGACAGCGGTGATCTGGCATATTTCTCGAAGAAAATCCGTAAGACACTCGATGCACATGATATGAAGGACTGCAAGATCGTCGTGTCGAACAGTGTCGATGAATTTCTGATGCAGTCACTGAAAAAGCAGAACGCAAGCATTGATTCCTACGGCGTCGGAGAACGTATGATCACGTCGAAATCCGATCCGGTCTTTGGTGGTGTCTACAAGCTTGCTGCTGTGCAGAATGATGCCGGGGAATTTGTGCCGAAGATCAAGATCTCTGAGAACGTTGAAAAGATCACGAATCCGGGCAGAAAGAAGCTGTGGCGTATTTACAGCCGTGAGACCGGATATGCGCTTGCTGATTTGATCACGATGTACGACGAGGAAGTAAACGGAGATGAACCATTTGCCTACGTGGATCCGGTGAAGCCTTGGAAGAAGATGAAGTTTGAAAATGTGGATGTGAAGGAGCTGCAGGTGCCGATCTTCCGCGATGGAAAGCTGGTTTATGACAAGCCGGAGCTTGATGCAATCAAAGCATATGTGACAGAACAGCTTGACCATCAGATCTGGGAGGAGGAACAGCGATTTACGAATCCACATATCCATTACGTTGATCTGTCGAAGAAATTATATCAGATAAAAGAAGAGATGCTTGCACAGGGACAAGGGGAGAATCATTAAAAATTATGTAAAAATGTGCGGTATCCGTTGACAGAAATTATCAGAAATATTAAGATAATTATATATGTTTTAGGATATGACATAGAATTAGGAGAAGGAGAGAATACTCTCTACAAAGAATATGAGAAAATTTGACACCAGAACCCAATATTTTCGTTATGAAGTGTTGCGCGAGGTTGCGCGTATGGCATGGGATGGCACATTGCTCGAAGGAATTCTGGATATTCCAATGAAGATTATTCCGGGCAAGAAGCCAACGATGCGTTGCTGCGTATTCAAGGAACGCGCGATCGTGAGTGAACAGGTCAAGATGGCAATGGGCGGCAATCCGGACAATGACAATGTCATTGAAGTCATGGAGATCGCCTGCGATGAGTGTCCGGTTGGCGGATATGAAGTCGGACAGCATTGTCGTGGCTGTCTGGCACACCGCTGTGCGGATGCGTGTAAGTTTGGTGCGATCACGATTGATGAGCATCAGAAAGCCCATATCGACAAGTCGAAATGTAAAGAGTGTGGTGCCTGTGCAAAGGCATGTCCGTACAGTGCCATTTCAGATTTTAAGCGTCCATGCCAGCAGGCATGTAAGATTGGCGCGATCACGATGAACGAGGATCAGGAAGCGAAGATTGATAACGATAAATGTATCGCGTGTGGCGCATGCGTATATCAGTGTCCGTTTGGTGCCATCAATGAGAAATCATACATATTACAGGTCATCAACATGATCAAGGACAGTGACCATGGCAAGAATTATAAGGTCTATGCGGCGGTTGCACCTGCAATCGCGGGACAGTTTATTTACGCGAAGCGTGGACAGGTCATCAGCGGAATCAAGGCGCTTGGCTTTGATGAAGTTGTGGAGGTTGCGCTTGGTGCAGATATGACAACCTGGCATGAATCACAGGAGCTGCGGGAGAAGGGTATGCTGACGAGTTCATGCTGTCCGGCATTTGTATCCTATGTGGAGAAGAACTTCCCGGATATGTTGCCATATGTATCTTCTACTTTGTCACCGATGGCGATGATCGGTAAACATATTAAGGAGCAGGATCCGACGGCGAAGGTCGTATTTATCGGACCGTGTACCGCAAAGAAGATGGAGATCCGCAAGGAGACGGTTGCACCGTATATCGACAGTGCACTGACTTTTGAAGAGCTGCAGGCAGTGCTTGACAGCCGGGAGATCGACATCACGACACTGGAAGAGGAAAGTCTGGAGAATGCTTCTTACTTTGGACGTATCTTTGCTCACACAGGCGGTCTGAGCAGTGCTGTGAAGCAGGGAATGAAAGAACAGGGTGCAGAGGACTTCGAATTGAAGCCGGTTGTCTGCGATGGTATTGAAGAATGTAAGATTGCGCTGTTGAAGCTGCGCAGAAATATGTTGGATGGAAACTTCATGGAGGGCATGGCATGTCAGGGTGGCTGTGTCAACGGAAACGGAAATCTGACGCATATGGGGAAGAGCCGTATGGATGTTGAAAAATATGGTAAGGAAGCTGCTGATAAGACGATTGAAGGTGCGATATCAGAGTTTTACCTGCAATAAAATGTAACAGGGGGAAAAACCGTGGATCAAGTACAGGAAAGTTATGACGAATTTAATTTGAATTTCAGAATAGAAGATACCGTGATCGTAAATCAGACAGAGATGGAAGGATTTAATGCATTTTTCCTTGGAAACCAGTCCACCTGTCAGCAGAGTGTTGTAGAGGGCGTGCGTGTTCTGTCTTACAAGATTCCTGCAACGTTGCCGCTCGGTCAGTTCTTGAAGAAGCAGTTGTACAAGGGCGAGTTTCTTTCGATCTTGTCGAATATATTGAATCAGTTGTTGTATTTTGAAGACCGCAATATGCCAATCAAGAAAGTACTTCTGAACACGAAGTATATGTATATTGAACTGTCCAATCTGCATGTACAGTTGATCTACATGCCGATTGAGAAGGAATTTACAGACTGCAATGTCTGTGAGTTTGTACAGAATTTCATCAGCAAGATCCGGTTTGCAGATATGCAGTGTGTCAATTGTGTTGACCAGATCCTGCATTATTTGGATAGCCGGTTAATGTTCTCTTTGCGTGAGTTCTATACATTCATTATTGAATTGCAGAAAGAAGATATTTTGAAGGATGATATTGATCTTGGCGAGGGCGAGACAACTGTCTTACAGCAGATGAGTTACAACAATATCACTCCATATCTCGTTCGTTCCAGAACGAACGCGCTGATTCCGATTGAGAAGACAGAGTTCTTAGTAGGAAAGTCTTCGGAATGTGATTATCAGATTCCAGATAACCGGAAGGTAAGCCGGAAGCATTGCAGTTTCCGTATCAGCAATGGAGAATGTTATATCCGTGATGAGAACTCAACAAACCATACTTATGTGAATGGAAAGATGATCCAGCCGGGATTTGATGTCATGCTGAAAAATGATGACTATATCCGTATGGGTGATGAAGAGTTTAAGTATTGGGTACGATAATTTAATACGCTTTCTCATTTTAGAGCTGCATGATGTGTGAACGTCATGCAGCTCTCCCTTTTTCAGATAGTAAATTTTCACTCACTTATTGCAGAATGCAAATAATAAATATATAATGAAACTTGTATGTTGATTCAAAAGATGGGGGTGCAAAAGATGCAGCATGAATATAACGTTCTTAAATTCATAAAAGCAGATGTATGCACAACCGTTCACCCGATAAGAACAAATGTTCTTCGGGGGGGGGTACTGCTTAGACGATAATTTACTGCAGAATGCAGTTTCTTTGCAGTCACTGAGAAATCAAGATACAGCATCATTATTTCCATTTCAAAATATCAGCAAACGGAAAAAACTTCATAGAGACATAGTACGAGATCAGGCAGAACAGGGATGCAGGAGCAGTCGCTGTGTGCGTGGTGTTTTTCGCGTGCAATTTTTTGGGTGGAAGGGATAAAAGAAAGGGAGGAAAAAGATGCAAAAAAGAAAAAGAAGAGCATCGGTATTGGCTGTGTTACTCGCACTTTTGTGCGTGATCTCTAGTATGTCGGTGTTCAAAGTAGACGTGAAAGCGGAAGAATCTGCTATGAAAACAGAAGATGGAAGATTCGAATATGTGGAAGACACGGAAAATGGCGGATATATGATTTATGATTATTTGCTGAATGAAGATGCCGTGGAGATTCCCGCAGAGATTAATGGAAAGCCAGTTACATCGATTGATCAATATTCGTTTTATCAAAAAACAATGACGAGTGTCACGATTCCGGATACTGTTAAGAAAATAGGGGAAAGTGCGTTTTACGAATGTAAAAATTTGAAAAACGTACACATTCCAGATAGTGTAACAGATTTAGAACCATACTCATTTGGTGACTGTTATGCATTGGCATCGTTCAATATTCCAAAAGGAATCACAGAAATCCCGGCATATGCATTTGAATGGGCTAATATTACATCACTTGACATTCCGGACAATATCACAAAGATTGGTGAAGGTGCATTTGGATTTTGTAAGAATGTGACATCATTAACAATTCCAGATTCTGTGACTGAGATTGGAGAAAAAGCATTTCAGAGCTGGAAGGGCTTGAAGTCGTTTGAAGTACCAAAGAATGTGACGAAGCTTAGCGGAAATGCATTTATGAGCAGTGGAATTACAACGATTACGGTTTCTCCTGAAAACCCTGTATATGATAGTCGTGATAATTGTAATGCAGTCATCGAGACAGATACGGATAAGCTGATAATAGGAATCTATGGAACAAAAATCCCAGAAACGATAAGAACGATTGGAAGTCATGCGTTTGAAAGTAGTCATGAGCTGAGTACACTTGAAATCCCTGTTGGTGTGACAACAATTGAAGACTATGCATTTGATGAATGTGGTAGCTTAGCGAATTTGACGATTCCAAAGACGGTAAAAAGTATTGGTAAAAATTTATGTTGCCAAACAAGATGGAATTCTGACTTAGGACATTCTGTAACGTCAGTAAGTGAATGTTTAACCATTAACTGTGTAGAAAATAGTGCTGCTCATAAATATGCACAGGAAAACGGTTATCATTTCAATTTAATCAGTGATGATGACGAAACGATTTATGCAGATGATTTAAAAGTAACTGCAGATGTAGATGAGACAAAATTGAAGGTTGGAGACACCTTTAAAGTAACAGGAACGGTACTTCCGGAAAATGCAACAAACAAAGGTGTTAACTATCTTAGTGCAAATCAAGATATTGTTACAATAGATTCGAGAACTGGTGAAGCAAAGGCAGTTGGAGTAGGAAAAACTTTTGTATTAGCCCGTTCGAATGATGGAAAACGTACACAACGTTTTTATGTAACAGTTACAAAGGCAACTCCGACCCCAGATCCAGATCCAACTCCAGATCCAGATCCAACCCCGGACCCAGATCCAGATCCGAACCCAACTCCGGATGTTACAACCCGTTATACAACCCACGTACAGACATACGGCTGGCAGGGTGATGAGAATAACACAAGCAAGTGGTTTACAAATGGTAGAATGGCTGGTACTTCCGGACAGGCAAAGCGTCTGGAGGGTATCAAGATTTCCGTCAGCGGAAACGTAAACCTTGGCATCCAGTACACAACCCATTGCCAGAGCTACGGCTGGTTACCTTGGTCGGCAAATGGCGAGATGAACGGAACCGAAGGCGAGGCAAAGAGACTGGAGGCAATCAAGATTCAGCTCACAGGCGCTGATAAAGAGAAGTACGACGTTTATTACAGAGTGCATGCACAGTCTTACGGCTGGCTTGGCTGGGCGAAGAATGGTGCACCATCCGGAACTGCCGGTTATGCAAAGAGACTGGAAGGTATCCAGATCGTTGTATTGAAGAAGGGTGCATCAGCGCCGGGATTAAATTATGCAGGAGTGAATGCAACTTCTGGCGTACATCAGGCAAAGAGTTATATTGCAAAGGCTGGTTCTTCACCGGTGGTTGGAAATCAGGCAACGTCTAATACCAACCCAAGTGTGGCAGGTGAGAGAAATTGAAATATTGCATACCGGACACATGTACAGACATACGGCTGGCAGGGATGGAAGTACAACGGACAGATGAGTGGTACTTCTGGACAGGCAAAGAGACTCGAAGGCATCAACATCAAGCTCACGAACAAGCCATACAGTGGAAGTATTGTCTACACCACCCATGTACAGACCTATGGCTGGCAGGGAAATGAGAACAATCAGAACACATGGAGACACGATGGACAGATGAGTGGTACTTCCGGAGAGGCAAAGCGTCTGGAAGCAATCCGTATCAATCTGACTGGCGAGATGGCAGCGCATTACGATGTTTATTATCGTGTACATGCACAGACCTATGGTTGGTTGAACTGGGCAAAGAACGGTGAAGCAGCAGGAACTGCAGGACTTGCAAAACGTCTGGAAGGTATCCAGATCGTGCTTGTACCGAAGAACGGCAAGGCTCCAGCAACGAGATATCAGGGTATTACCAGTGTGAGAACACAGGCATATATCAAGAAATAATCAATAATAGAAATATAGAAAATGGGTTCCATGAAAGATCTTTCATGGAACCTGTTTTTTATTCGTTCGACAGATAATGCCGCATGGATTTTAAAGCATTTTTTTCTAATCGGCTGACCTGTGCCTGTGAGATCGCAATCTCATCGGCAACTTCCGTCTGTGTTTTACCTTCAAAAAAACGCAGGCGGATGATATTTAATTCCCGCTCGTCGAGCCGTTGCATCGCTTCCTGTAAAGCAAGCGACTGCACCCAGTTTTCTTCTTTGTTCTTTTTGTCTTTGACTTGATCCATCAGATATAAGACATCCTGCCCCTCCTGATATATTGGCTCAAACAGGGACATTGGTGTGGCAATCGCATCTAAGGCGGTCACAATATCTTCTTTTGGAAGCTCTAATTCTTTGGCAATCTCGTCAACCGTTGGTTCGCGGTCGTTTTTCTTTGTCAGGATATCCCGCGTGTAGATTGCTTTGTAGGCGATGTCCCGGAGCGAGCGCGAGACACGGATCGTGTTGTTGTCGCGCATGTAGCGGCGGCATTCACCGATTATCATAGGTATGGCATATAGTACGTTCTGATACGCCGTATTTACTACACTTTTTAATATAATAATTTATTTCGATGTCGCTAAAGTGTCATATATTTGTCGCTTTAAGCGTCTTTTTTTATGCAAAAATTAAATCATAAAGGAGTGATACTTTATGTTTACGGACGAGATTTTAACAAAAATATTTGCGCATCCAGCAATTATGAAGCTGGACTTAAATACACAATCGGCGGTCGTTCACGCGATCGAAAACATTATGGACGAGGAGGAAAAGCAAAATGCAGATGAATCCGTATCAGATGCCACAGGCAAATAATTATGCGCCACAGTATCAACAATATCAACAGGCGTATAACCCTATGCAGAACATTCAGAGATTCCAGCAACAGCAACAGCCGGAGCAGATTCAACAGGGAATATTCGGTAAAGTCGTGCAGTCACAAGATTCTATCGTTGCCAATGATGTTCCGATGAATGGAAGCGTTGCATTTTTCCCAAAGAGTGACTTGTCGGAGATTTACGCGAAGCAATGGAGCGCAGATGGAACAATCTCTACAATGGTTTTTAAACCGATTCAAAATGATAACCATAACAAGTTATCACAAGATACAGAAAAATTGAAAATAGGGCTATCAGACGAAGCCACAGAGATATTTAACAAGCACTTTGACACATTGTTTTCGAAGATGGAAGAACTTGAAAAGAAAATCGACGAGAAATCTTTGACTAAGACTAATGCAAGAACAAAAGTTAGTCAAGATTAGCCCGAGTTTAGTCATAAAAAGTAATAGGATGGTGGTTTTATGATGAATCAAGGAATTATGCAGGCAATAAATAAATTAAAAGCAATCAGAAATCCGCAACAGGCGGCTATGCAAAGCCTTCAAAATGCGGCAAGTCAAGGAAACCAGATGGCAAGTAGCATTTTGCAAAATATTCAATCCGGCAATATGGCTGGAGTGGAGCAAACGCTTAATAATTTTATGGGTGAAAATGGAATCAGCATGAACGACATAAATCAAATGTTTAGATAAATAGTGCATATTAGGGTTTTGTCCGGACAACAAAAACCAAGGTTCCCTATTTGTAAATAAACAAATGGAGGTAAACTAATATGTTTAGTAACGGAGTAAGCCTTGCTGACATCGCGGCAGTAACAGGCAACAACAGAGACAACGACGGTATGTGGGGCAATGGCGCATGGTGGATTGTCATTCTTCTTATCTTTGGTTGGGGCGGTTTTGGCAACAACGGATGGGGAAATGGAAATGGAATGGGTTCTACAGCCGCCGCTTATACAGACAGCGCAATTCAGCGCGGATTCGACAATCAGGCGGTAATTTCAAAGCTTGACGGAATCACAAACGGTCTGTGTGATGGATTCTACGCTGTAAACAACAGTATGCTTACAGGATTTAACGGAATCAACACAAATATCATGCAGACAGGCTATGGCATTCAGCAGGCAATCAACGCTGACACGATCGCAAATATGCAGAATACAAATGCATTGCAGGCACAGCTTGCAAACTGTTGCTGTGAAACTCGTGAAGCTATTCAGGGCGTTAACTACAATATGGCAACCAACACTTGCGCATTGCAGAACACAATGAATAGCAACACAAGAGACATCATCGACAGCCAGCAAGCAGGAACAAGAGCAATTCTTGACTACTTATGTGCAAAAGAAAATGCGGATTTGAGAGATAAGGTACAGAAGCTTGAACTTTCTGCTTCACAGGACAGACAGAATGCACTTCTGACTACTGCAATGACGGCACAGACACAGCAGATCGTCAATTCTGTAAATCCGACTGCAGTCCCGGCATATGTCGTTCCAAATCCAAATGCTTACGCTTATGGATGCGGATGTAATCAGAGTTGCGGATGCTAATCACAACAAAATAATTGAGTATCTTAATTGAGTTTAATTCGATTATGTCTGCTATGCAGTATTACTTATAACCCAAGGGCAGACTATAATGTTTGCCCTTATTTTATGGATAGGAAGGTATAACAACATGGACGAAATCAAAGAGAAATTTATCGAAGCAATCAAGAAGATTGATTTCGAGAAACTTAGTGTAAATGAGCTTAAAACTGTTTCTGAAATCACAGAAACGATGGATAAGCTTTCAAAAAAAGACTATATGGAAACCTTGGTTGAAACCCTTAAATCAGGTAAGGGTGATTCTGAAACCAACGTTCCAAAATCAATAAGCGAATTGAAGTAAGGAGGAATATTATTATGGCAGAATTTACAGGAATTGCATTACAAACTGTTGCAGCAGGAGAAGATGTCGCTTTGACAGAAACACCTGTATGTGGTAGCAAGTGCATTGTTCATAGACAGGGAAGTGGAATTGTCAAGTTGAGAGGAATCACAAATCAATGCAGAGCAAGATTCCTTGCATCATATTCCGGAAACATTCAGATTCCGACAGGCGGTACGGTTGGAGCTATTTCACTTGCGCTTGCGGTAGATGGCGAGCCTTTGCAATCAACAAGAATGGTTGTAACACCGGCAGCGGTTGAAAATTTATTTAATGTTTCGGCGCAAGCATATATCGACGTTCCTTGCGGATGTTGCAGTACGGTAGCGGTGCAAAATACATCTACACAGGCTATTGAGGTTCAGAACAGTAATTTAATTGTTGTTCGTGAAGCGTAGGAGGTGATCTGTATGCATGAGTTTGCAAAGAAAATTATGGAATGCGTAAAAACGAACGCTGAATCTATCGGTCTTGACAATTTCAGCGGTCAAAGCCTTGACGACTTAAAGGATTGGACCGAGATTGCAAAGAACATTGTCTGCTATGACAAAGACTACAAAATTGTTGAAGCAATGAAGAAGTCAGAAGATAATGAGGATATTATGCGTATGCTTGAACAGTACGAAGATTATCCGGAGCGCAGATTCTACGATCATTACAGATATGCAGATGGAAGATTTGCACCTAAAGGACGCGGAACGTATCAGCGTGGATATAGTGAACCTTATTACCACATGACACCGGAAATGTATCGTGATATGGATAGAGATTCGCGTGGCAGAATGTATTACACGGAAACAAACATGAACGATGGTGGAACAAGTAATTCTCGTATGAGCGAAAGCAATTACGACCGCGCAAAGCGTAATTACACGGAAACGAAGGAAATGCACCGTGCAAATACACCACAGGACAAGGAAGCAAAGATGCGTGAACTTGAAAAGTACATGAAAGAGCTTTCAGCAGACATTACAGATTTGATGTCCGGTATGTCGCAGGAAGAAATGAACATGGCAAAATCAAAGCTCACAACACTTGTAAGCAAGATGTAATTTACACAGGCTATGGGTGTAATGCTCATAGCCTTATTTGAGGTATAAACATGGTATTTACAATCAATGGAGAAAATTGGATATTGCAATTTGTACGTCCGAATAGCGAAAAATTGCGCCGGTCGGATGGCGTATATACGTTAGGCGTTACCGACGGCAATAGCAAGACGGTTAGCATTGCAAGAGGTATGTCTGATTATATGACGAACAAGGTGCTATGCCATGAATTAGTGCATTGCTATTCGTTTTCTTATGATTGCCATATTGATATGCCGACAGAAGAGATAATCGCTGATTTTATGTCGCTTTATGGTAGAGATATTATATACCTTGCCGATGATATTTTACAAAACGTATTGGAGAAAAGATATGGATAAAATAGATGAAATGCTTAAATATGTTCGCCGAACAAACCCGGAAATGACACGCGATAAGTTGATAGAAGAGTTGGGGAAATGCGATTATTCTGCAAAATCTTTGATATTTGGATTTCAAAATGTGTCAGATGGGTCTACGAGAATTTAATATCCCCCTATGTTTCTTGAAATTACAGTGACTAAAGAAAAATAATTTTCAGAATTTTTTCAAAAAATTTTTGATTTTCTAAATTTTACCCTGGCAGAATTTGAACGCCCCTATGTTTCTTAAATATTCCCACGACCATCAAAAAATTTTTTCACAGATTTTGGTCGGAAATTTCACGATTTCACAATTTCAATGCCTGTTTTTCTGATCTTCGCCGGCTGGATGATCTTGGGCGATCTATTCCGGGGCCTGTCCGGGCGCGTGCTGATCTTTTGCGCTGATCTTTTGCAGATCGCCGGCATATTGCACAAATGCCTGATATACCGCTGCGCCTGTTTTGGTTCCCTGATCTTCCGCCATGCTCCGGCGATGGAATCCGGGCGCACTTTTCCGGGTGTCTTTCTTGCTGATCTTGTCCGGGCGTGGTTGCAGAACAGAGCGCACAAATTAAAGGCTATAATAAGCTAATATTTGCGCCTGTGAACGCGTAGAACGCCCACAGAGACACGCGAACCATGCAAGGCATATAAACGCACTATAGATATAATTAAGGCTATAATATTCCTATCTCGTCAAATTGTCAAGGTACGAAAAGAAGCCGGGAAAATCCCGGCTTTGAATTAGCATAATTGATCTATTATTTCTTCTTCGCTCAACTCTTCGAGCGTGTCGACATATAACGCCTTTTCGGAAGATTCAAGAAGCACCCAAGCAACAGCGCGACCATTCCGGGCGGTGTTAATGCTTATAGTTCCATCATCATACCAGCGCGCCATATCGTCGGTGTTTTTCGCAATTTCTGAATATCCCAATTCTTCAAGTGCTTTTTTGATAGCTTCCATTTCTTTCTGTGTCAAATTTTCCATTTTGTATACCTCCATTTTGTTTTATTTTTTGCGTTCTCAAAATAAAGATATATGTTATTATCTGCTATAGCAGAAATTAAACATATTATACACCTTTTTATTATTATTTCAAGAACAAATGCAACCGCCCGGAATCGAACCGGGCGCAATGCTCTATGGTTGCTAGAATACCAATTTTTTGAGCCTTAAAAATTCATCATATCCAATTTGACAATCGGAAAAATAAATACATTCGCATAATTCTTCATATTCTTTTATACTATCCGCCTTATCAAATGCCTTTTCTATCTGTCGTAAAATGTGCTTTACGTGCTTTTTGTAATTCATAAAAACCACACTTTCATAATTAAATTATCCCGGCCATCCGGGTAAAAGCAAGCCGGGGACTCGAACCCCGGAAGCGCCAACCTTGCTAATTATTTGTTTACTAAAATCTCTCTTGCTAATAAATCCCAGTAAAGACCATCGCCACGTTTATCAAACCACTTTTCAGCTTCTTCTGTGCTTTCGTCTAACCATTCAGCCATAAGCTGGATAATATCGCAGTAACCATAATCAACGCCAACGCCCAAACCTCTCAGCCATTCTATGCAGGCGTTACGCTCTCCAAGTCTTGCAATCGCCCAGCCGTATTCACTTACAAACTTTTCCTTAATGTCTTTAATTGTACTAAGCTCTTCGCTCTGTGCAACCTCTTTCAAATAATTTCTAACTGCTGTCTTAACTTCCTTGCTGTTTGTTCTTCTCATTTCTTTTTACCTGTGCTATAATATAGCTACCTTTCTTTTTGATTGGTGGCGGCTTGTGCTTGGTAGGCGTGCCGCCTTTTTTCTTTTCTGGTCTGCCATCATCAGCACCGGGAGACCGTCCCGCGGTGGACGCTCCAAGATCGGAGCGTTTCGGCTAATCAATAAATTTTTCTAACTGTTCATCCGTCATTTTTTCAACTTCTTTTCTTGCTGTGATCGGTTCAATTCCTAATTCTCCGACCATGAAAGCAAATACCATATTTTCTAAAATAGATCTTTCCATGTCTTATGCCTCCTTTACAATGAAATCCTTTTCAGCTCTGCGCGCCTGCGCTGGTGTCATCGCTACAACTCCTATAATTGATTTTGTTGCCTTGTCTGTAATTTTGTAATTTTTCATATTATTTCCTTCCTTTCGTTTGGTGCTTGGTTTCTTAACTTGGTTTTATAATACTCTAATATTAGAGAAATGTCAATACTTTTTTACTCTAATTTTAGAATATTTTTATTGTTGACTTTTCCGGCGTATTGTATTATCATTTCTTTTATAAATATAGAAAGGAGATTGGCGGAATGATACAATATAAGAAAGATATCTTTACATTATTAAAGGAACACGGATATAATCAAACGCGCATAAAAAAGGAAAAGCTTTTGCCGGCTCAAACAATGATAAATATACGAGCTGGAAAATCTATTACATTAGATACATTAAATAAAATATGTATAATGTGCAAATGTCAACCGGGCGATTTGGTCGAGGTAATACCGACGGACGAAGAAAAGATAAAATATTATTGATTTTCTATATTGACAATACTCTAATAATAGAGTATAATAAGATCAAACAAAAACGAAAGGCAGCCGAACGGCTGGAGGGTGGAAAGTATGAGAAACGATATCACAAGAGATTTCGGCGGAGCAGAAGAAAAAGGACTTGCAGTATATTACAACGACGAAACAAGCGAATTTGAAATTGAGGCACCGATGTGCATGATTACTCCCCAAAAGAGTTCGAAAATCACTATATAGAATCGGACAGATGCGACTCGATAACATTCCGACAGGCGCTATTAAATCAATGGCACAGATAACGCAAAAGGCACCAAACTAGGTGCCTTTTCCAATGTGGTTATATTGTGTAAAATAAATTTAATTAGATTATTTTACATTCCAATATGGTTATATTGGTTGATAAATTGAATAGATTTATTCAACATTCCAATATGGTTATATCGTGTTTATAATATACACTTATATTATTTATATGTCAATGATTAAATTACAATATATTATATTGACAATATATATTATATAGCACTATAATATACATGTTTTAGATTAAAGGGTTATAGTTCCCTTTTATATTCTTGGTATGTTATAAGCGACAGGAAAGCGGCTTTGCAGTCGCTTTTTTGCTTATATATTTATATTCCTGATAGACATATAAAAGCCATATATACAAGATGTAGAGCCTATAATGGTATAAATCATTGACATATACTTGATATAGTGGTATAGTATAGCCAATTTATAAATAGCTTGTATATCTGCTATGTACAGATGCGCCCGGAGTACATAAGCAGCCAAGCCAAGGCAAGAGGGCGCTATATATGAATATTCGCCGGTTAGATTTTTTTCTAGCCGGCTTTTTTATTTGCCAAAGATTAGGAAGGGAGGCGCGAACATGGAGCAGGTCGAACAGGTACAAGAAAGAGATATAGAAACCTTTGAAAATGATATAGCTATGTATTTGCGTATCTTTTGCGAAGAACAAGAGATTGAGGACATGCGCGCCGCTTCTCAGTCTGTATATAACGCATGCCTTAGATATATCCAACGCCATGTATTTAGAGACAAGGATATATTAAGAGATAAAAGCAATATATATAATATAAATAATAATATTATGAGTAATTATAATAGATATAACTATGATCTATTAAATGATATATGTGATTATTATATATATATGTCTATGTTATATGATAAAGAAGTATCTATTATGGGTTTTTGTAATTTGACAGGAATAGACAAAGATACTATTACAACATGGAGTAAACCGGACAGATTAAGCACTTCGAGCATGAGCATATACAAAAAACTTTGTGAAAATCGCGAAGAGTCACTATCCAATAAGCTTGTAACCGGCAACAAGAATCCAGTTGGCGTGATAGCTGTACTCAATAGGCAATTCGGCTGGGCTTCTCCATATACGAGCGATGCCAACTGGCAACAGCAACCGCTTACAGCTGCACAGCTTCCAAGATTAGACACACAACCACAGGATATAGCACAGATAGAGCCAAAACCACAAGATATAGTTGTTGATAGTGTAAAAACAGAGTGTACTTAGTTTTTACATTCGATTTTATTCAATTATTTGTGCAGATTGACGATAGATCAGGCGCAGCGGATCAGCTCCATAATAGGGGGGTGGGGGTTAGACAGGACCAGGAAAACGCCCCTACTAAGCACCCCAAACATTTTTCAAAACAAAAAGCCCTATTATATATAATATAAATATATAGAACCATTACACATACACATATAATAAATAATTAAATTATATAAATGTAATGCATATATGATTGTTATATATAAGGGTTTTACAGGCAACGTAAAAGGAGTGAATAAACATGAATGAAGGCTACGGAACAGCATTTTGATTTCTAAAAATTTTCAAAAAAATAAAAAAGGGTTGATTTAATGGGAGATTAAAGATGAAATTGTTTTCAAAGCGTAAAAATAAAAATTCAGAAATTGAAAATCGAGAAGTACGAGACAACAAAGAGACTGAACCTCGTACAACAATTATTCACTCACAACGCATTTGCAATGGACTTCTTTACAGCACAGAAGATTCAGAGTTAGTTGTTTGTTTTAAGTATTCAGATTCTTGTGAAGAAGATAAGGCTGCGTTATTTAAGACCAAAAACGGAAGATGGTTTCGTTGCTTACAAAAAACAAAGAAATATGTGTGCTTCAACCTTGATATATGCGAATACATTGTTTATGAAAAAAAGATCAGTTATTCAAATATTATTCCAATCAACGAAGATTATGCAAAAAGAACGGTCGGCGATTATGACGTTCAGAAGTATATGGAACTGTGGGGAGACGAGGTGGAAGAAGCATGATTAAAATAATTGAACGTGGGAAATATGAACAAATTAGATGTAATGGATGCAACGCACTTTTAAGGTTTAATTGGGCGGATGTTTCTGATCGCTGGACGATTAAATGTCCTTGCTGTCAAGATGATATTTCTGTTCGTAGCAAACTGTATGGAGAAGAAGCATGATAACGTATCGAGACATACACCGGCTCCGTTCTACAGGATATAAGGTGTGCAGAATCACAGATCGAATTTATCTGGTGTCTTTGTACTCAAGGCAAGAATACGACGGAAACCCGGTATCAACGATTGAAAAGTGGATTTTATCTCACGTGTACGTGATACGGATAGTTAAGAGGTGGATATGATGGGTTTAAAAAACAAAATCTATAAAATGAAAAAGTGGAAATATATACCACCTGTGCCGGTAGTTCCTGAAGGCTTTGCTCCGAAGCATGTTGATATTGAATCTATGGTAGACAACGTCAATCATCCGTCGCATTATGAGACAGGAAACTTTGAATGCATAGACGTAATGATTGAAACGCAAGGTAAAGAAGTTGTGATGGACTTCTGCGTGTGCAATGCCTTTAAGTATATATACCGTCACAATAACAAAAACGGCGTTGAAGATATCAAAAAGGCTAAATGGTATCTGGATAAATATATCGAATTGGCAGAAAAATAAAAAAGCCGCTAATTTGCGACTTAATTATTTTCAACATAAGATTTCAAAATGTATATCACTAGATTGGAAAAAGATCGACCTTGCTTTTTTGCAATTGCTTCCAGATCAACACGTAATTCACTTGGAACACGAACTGTTATTTGAGCATCGTTTTGCTTTTGCTTTTTAGCCATATATTACACCTCCATAAGCATAATATAACATAAACGGATAAATATTGCAATGCAAAGCAATAAAAAGCACTGCAAAGCATTGCAAAGCATTGCAATTTGTGATATAATACCCATATCAATTAAAGATAAGGGGTGTGTATTTATGATTATAGGCTATGCGAGAGTGTCAACCAAGGAACAGAACCTTGCAAGACAGTTAGAAGCACTGAAAAATGCTGGATGTGAAAAAATCTATACAGACAAGTTATCCGGCAAGGACTTTGAAAGACCGGACTATCAGAAAATGATTGCCAATTTAACGAGTGACGATGTTCTCATTATCTTATCTATCGACCGGCTCGGTAGAAACTATGACGAGATTATGGATGAATGGCGAAGAATCACTAAGACGATCAAAGCAGACATTAAGGTTCTCGATATGCCGCTACTTGACACGACTATCGGAAGAGCTGGCGACTTAACAGACACATTTGTGGCAGATCTTGTTCTGCAGATCTTGTCATATGTCGCTAATCTCGAACGTGAGCATATAAGAGAGAGACAGGCAGAAGGGATTGCCATCGCGAAGAAAGAAGGCAAATACAAGGGCGGTACAAAGAAAACTGTAGATAGTGAATTGCTTGATAGCAATTTGATTCTTTACCGGTCCGGTAAGATCACCAAGTCTGCATTTGCGAAGAATATCGGTGTATCACGACCGACTTTAGACAGGATTTTGTCAGAATACGCTGCATAAGCGTTTTTATGCTCTATCGCCAAAAGGTAAGGCACAGGACTTTGACTCCTGCATTTGTTGGTTCGAATCCAACTAGGGCAGTTTGGATTCTTAATGTTTTTCATTTTAGGATCCTCCTTTCGTAACCCACTAGCGGAAAGCTGTTAAGAGCCGTCACAAGGCTCGGTGGGTTTTGCCGGTTGAATGCCGGCGCGTATAAACCCCTTTTATCCCATGGGGAACACACATTTCTCCTTTGCGCATTTCCACTCCCCAAGAGGATGCGCACACGAAGCATAGATCAATGGCAGATCATACGGTTTTACACACCCCACGTTTTCCCGTAAATTCCGGTTCGATTCCGGGTGCTTCGTATCTCACAACCTGCATACCCAGGAATACGTTTTGACGCAACAAACTATTTTTTATCGGGTTGTGAGTGTAATATCTTGTCTGATTCTATGTCACTGATTCGCGGTGCGTGACTAACGAACAGTCTTGGATTTTGCGCGGTGTTCACGCGTGCGCCACACAATTTCGACTAACCCGCGGCGAAAAAAGTCGCTTCGACATGTAGTGTAATTGGCAAGCATAATTCGCGTATTGCGATATAGGTGGAGTTCGAATCTTCCGTGTCGATTCCCTTGCAAAGGGACATTTTTTGTTTCTCCCAATGACGTGGAATCCAACCATGCACATTTTCGGATGTGCATACCGTAACAGGCGGTATTTATGCCGATATGGGATAATGGTATTCCAATGGCTTGCTAAGCCATCCAACAGAAATGTTGTTCGTGTTCGACTCACGATGTCGGCGTTTTCGCATGTAAACCGAAAAGGGAAATAAGTTGTTGGTTATCTGTATTTCTCTAAAACCATCTACATGTGAGTTTGATGCGTGGCGGAATAGGTAAACGCTAATCAATGGTTAAGAAAAAGGTATGCGGCAAGAATTGCTAGTAACAAGTCCGGTAAATAGCTGTAAGCAATTATACCTATAAATCTGTTAGAAAATACAAATCCATTTATCCCTAATTGTAGGTGCGGACTAACTAACAGAATTTCATGTGTGGTGCAAATCCACACCGCATCAAGAGTCCGGTTCATTACCGGATAGGCAGGCGTTGCGGTATTCCCTGCCGAATCAATAAAATGCTGATATGGGTTGCTTGACAGTCGAACATGGACAAGTGGTAATAAGTGGTCGGATGATACTTTCCTATATCAGAAACCGTACACGGAGAAGCGGCAACGATTGGCGGTGTTGCGGCAGACTGTAAATCTGTTCCCACGTGGTAAACATTATAGGTTCAATTCCTATCTTCTCCATTTACAGCAAACTAGGTTCGCTACCGAAAAGCACGACCACGGTGCCTGTTTGCTGGATTTTATTATGTGGGTAGCATGTATCACGGACATGCATGATAATATCTGGTGGAGGTATTGATTATTATGGCAGATAAAAAAATTAAAAAAGCGTTAATAAGAGAAGATCTTCTTACTATTACAGGAGATTACAGAAAAGCAGTTATTCTCAACCAATTTATTTATTGGTCTGAGAGAGTTGCGGATGCTGACAAGTTTATTGAAAAAGAAAACGAGATAGCAAGAAACAACGGAGAAAATGAAAGAGAACTGTTTTTTGGATGGATATATAAAACAGCTGATGAACTTTCAGAAGAGGTTATGCTTGGATTGTCTGCGAGCCAGATCAGAAGATATATAAATGATCTTGTATCTATGGGATTTATTGATAAAAGGACAAACCCAAAATACAAATGGGATAGAACAATGCAATATAGGGTAAACCTGGTTAATATTGCAAAGGCATTAAAGAAAAATGGATATCCTTTAAGCGACTATAGAATAGAAATTCCAAATGATGAATCTCCCATTACGCATGGATGCGTAATCAATGACGCACAAATGCATAATCAAAACGATTCAAATGCGCAAACAATACCATATAATACAAATATATATTACAATACAGATAATACATCTTATGCTTTTCCTAAAGGAAAAGTTAGTTCATGCTTTTCTCCCGAAAAGGCGGTCGAGCAAAGCAATGTTAAATATCGAATTGATGATGTTCCGAACCTTGTTAGTCGATATGCAGAACCGAACACGCTAGGAAGCCGAATAATCGACCTTAGAAACATTATCCTATATTTTATCGACAGGTACAACGAAAATTCAAATACAAGGCATATAGACGTATCAGAAAGTGCAATTAAGAGTATCGTCGATGCATATTTCCATCCGACCGGTAAAGTAGTTGATTGTGAAGCAGAAGATTATATGTGGATGATTGATGATTACTTCGCAACCGACTACAAGATGAATGGCAGGCGCGTGTCTAAGAGCTTGCAGCATTTCTTTTCCGGGAAGATCAGAGAGAATATTTACATGAAACGAATATAGGAGTGAGAGATATGTGTGACTTTGCAAAGATATAAAAAGAATATCATACGGTGAAGAAATAGAGTGTACAGAAATAGGTTTTGCGAGAGAAAAAATTATTTTATGCTATATCGACGATAAACTTTGCTTTTATGGGTTCAATAAATATCATTATGAGGATGATGCATATTACGGAAACGTGGATATCAATTATTGCCCTATGTGCGGTAGAAAGTTGGTGGAAAATAAATGAAGAAAATACCAACATTGTTTGAAAGAGTATATGAAAATCATAAAATCGTAGACATACTTCCGAATGTTGTACAAGGCATGGAGTGGGTGCTTAAAGGGGAAGGCATAGCAACCTTAAAAGTTGATGGCTCATGTTGCGCGATCATAAACGGAGAATTTTATAAGCGGTATGATGCGAAAAGAGGTAAACCAATTCCCAAAGGTGCTATTAAATGTCAAGAAGAACCAGATCCAATAACCGGTCACTTGCCATGTTGGGTGAAGGTTGACAAAAATAAACCGGAAGATAAATGGTTTAGGGAAGCATACAAGAACGCTATTGATAGTGGAAAAATTGAAACCACTAATAGCGGATTGGCGAGCGGAAAAATAAGCGAACACAGAGAGTTTATTTATCCCAAAATGCAAGATGGCACTTATGAAGCGATTGGAGTTCATTTTCAAGGAAATCCATATGATTTACGATCTGATACGATAGTAAAACACGGAACGATAATCATAGATGTTGAAAGAACATTCGATGGAATTAAGAAATATCTGTCAGACCATTATATTGAGGGCATTGTATTCTGGCTTGATGGAGAGCCAAGATGCAAAATCAAGCGTTCTGATTTTGAATTTGAGTGGGGAAATAAGAAATGAAAACACTAATTGATTTTATCAAAAATCTGAAATCTTTTTATTGGTTTTATAAAAATTATGAGTATAACGGTGCTGAATGTGAGTTCATTATCGAAAATTATCAAAAAGTATTATGCAGTAGAACAAAAACAATGAGCAAACCGACATATTATGCAGATGCTATTATTCATTATATTGACGAATGGTACGAAGATTCTTGGAAATCAATGTATAAATGTGATCCGATTGAGGTAGAAAAACCAAAAATCATGATAACGTCTGATGGGAAATTTGCACAGGTTTATATTGATGGTAAAAAGGTAAAATGCACTGATATGGAATTACACTTTATCGGTCATGTAGACATGGAACCGATGATTACCGTAGATGCTCAATGGCATAAAACTGATGAAAATGGAAATTTGATTCTGAATGAAGATAAGACGGGAGTGTTGACAGAGGGAATAAAGATAAATTGCTGAAAATAAATTCATTGGTGGATTGTTCAAGGAGGTTATGGGAACAATGTTGGAAAACCCGATTTCAATGGCTGGCAGGGAAACCAAAATTGATTGGATTGAGGAGGAATAGAAGAAAAAATGAACAAGCCTAAATTTCTTTTTGGAGATATTGTTGTTGTAAATAAGTCAGACATAGGAGTTATCTGCAAAACATGGGAGAAGTCGAATGGTAAATATGAATACGAAGTTTATGTAAGACTTGCAAACAATATAATTACATTTGCGGAAGAAGATATTGAAAGGTATAGAGTGAGACATAAATATCTTAGCGAAGAGGAAATGGGATGGCAGTGGAATTAAATTGCTGATTATCAGCGGAAAGGAATTATTATGAAAAAATTATTTGTAAGCGTGCCGATGAAAGGCAGAACAGAGGAAGAAATTAAAGCAAGTATTCAGAAGATGAAAAAGATTGCTGAAATATATGAGGGTGAGGAATTAGAGCTTATCGACAGCTACATTGAGGATAACCCACCTAAAAACAGCAAAGAAGCTATATGGTATTTGAGCGAGAGCATTAAGAAACTGGCACAGGCAGATGTATTTATTGGAATACGTGAGAGTTTCGATTGGAACGGCTGTCAGATCGAAAGAGAAACAGCAGAAAAATATGGCATTAAAGCATACGCAATTCCGGTAAGATATGTAATTGATGATTATAATGCGCTTCTGAATAAATTACATCCGTATTGCAATGGAACAATGCAATTTTAATAAAAACATTACCGACCACAGATTGATTGTAGTCGCTAACCTTAAACAATTATAGGCAGAGATTTCTTTTCGGCATCTCTGCTTGAATGAGCGGAGGTGCTTTTCTTTATGGCATCTAAAGAGTTAATCAACACAGTAACTCAATATGACAATTTTATAAAGACACACCCAGTCGATGAATCCGTAATATCTGCCTACGTAGAAGCCTGTAAGGTGGCTATAAATGGTGAAAAGGATATTGAGTATGGGTTACAACTTACGAAGATATCTAAGGGAATTATAGAGCAGTTCTGCATGAAACAAACAGGCGGAACTATATGGGATTTAGAGAAATATGCACAAGAACATAATACGCCATATGACCTGATAGACAAATATTATGAACTTCTAAAATTGGAAAGCTATTACAATTTCGAGAGCTTTATGTATTACATGGAGCGTAAACGTAATTGGAGCAAGCGGTTTTATTATCCAAGAAGAAAGACTTTGAAGGTTGTTGTAAATGACCTTGAAGATTTGGAAAACAGAAAGATCAAATTTTACGGCTTGTCAATGCCATCCCGTGTAGGAAAATCAACAATATGTATATTCTTCCTTGCTTGGGTTGCAATGCGTAGACCAAATAGCCACTCTGCAATGGGCGGACACTCTGGAATCCTTGCAAAAGGATTTTATAAGGAACTTATGAATTTGTTTTCGACAGAAGAATATGCATTTGATGAATTATTTTTCTTTTGGAATCCAGAATATGCAAATAAATCTCTTGTAACAGACAAAAGTGCGGATGAGTTTACTATTACATTAGGAGATCCAGATAGATTTGCAACAGTTACTTGCCGAGGCATTGATGGAACATGGACAGGTGCGGTCGATGTATCAAAAGACGGATATTTGTACGTAGATGACCTGGTAAGAGATCGTGAACATTCTCTTAGCCCTACTCGAATGGAAAATACGTATCAAGAATATCTGAATAAGATGGTTGACCGTAAAAATGACGGAGCAAGGGAGCTGATGGTCGGTACATTATGGAACGTTCTTGACCCGCTGGAACGATTACGAAAATCTTATGACGGAAATCCGGAGTATAGATTTAGAAGAATACCGGCGCTTGATGAAAACGACGAAAGTAATTTTGATTATGAAATAAATGGTTTTTCTACGGCATATTACAGAGATATGAGAGAGAAACTCGATAAGGCAGAGTGGGAAGCTAAATTTATGCAGCGACCATTTGTGCGTGAAGGATTGCTTTTCCCTACGGACGAATTAAGATATTTCAATGGAATATTGCCGGATGGAGATTTTCGCCGTATTGGAGTTGTGGATGTTGCATGGGGCGGCGGAGATAGTCTATCAATGCCGATTGGTGCAGAATACGATAACGGAGATGTATATATCTATGATTGGGTATTCAATAAAGGAGCAAAAGAAGTTACATTGCCTTTGGTAGTAGGAAGAATCATAGGAAACGGAATAAGGCAAACGCGATTTGAGGGAAACACAGGTGGAGAATTATACTGCCAATATGTTGATGAACGGTTACAGGATCAGAAATATAAATGTTCGTGTACAAGTAGAAAGGCACCGAACAAAGTTGAAAAGCTATCAAAAATCATAGCATACTCTGGAGACATCAAACGGAAATTTATTTTCCTTGAATCAAAGAAGGTTACACAGGAACAGTTACAGAAAGATGCAGAATTAGGGGTTGTCCGATATCGAAGAAATGACGAATATCAAGCGGCTATGGATGAATTGACTATGTTCGTATCAATTGGAGAGAACAAACACGATGATGCCGCCGATGGACTTACACAGTTGGAAATGTTTATAGAAAATCCAAATAATCTTGCAACAGCAACAGCAACGGCAAATCCGTTTAGAACAGGAGGCTACTAAATGACAACAGCAAAATATTTATCACAGATAAAAGAATTTGACATTAAAATCGACAGAAAAATTGCAGAAAAAAATCGGCTACGTGAAATTGCGACATCTACAGGCGGTACCGGTGATGGCGAGCGAGTGCAGACTTCTATTAAGCGTGACAAGTTGGGAGATACAGTTGCGAAAATTATTGACACGGAGAAAGAAATCGACCATTTGATTGATATTTACGTGGCAAAGAAGCAAGAAATTATTAAGCAGATCGACCAGATGGAAGATATGGAACAGTATGAGATACTGCATTTGTACTTTATTGACGGTTATACAATGAAGGAATGTGCAAAATTCAAAGATTGCAGTATCAGAAAAGTAAATGCAATCAAGGCAAATGCAATGAAAACATTTGAAAAAATGTTCGGAAGATTGTACTATGCGTAAATTTGCGTACATTTGCACTATTTTGCACACATTTGCATATTGTTTCATCATCAAAAGTATTATATAGTTAAACTGCAAATGTTGTCTAAAGACATTTCAATTTCTTCATATTAAAATCCTTGGAAAAGCATCGTGACGTTATCGCGGTGCTTTTTTAATGCAATTTTTTAGGAGCATAGGATGAAAAATAAAACAATTTACTGTCCGAGGTGCAAGCGTAAAGTAGGCATCTATGATGGACGGTCAACATTTACAATGACATATAGTTGCCGGAAATGCGGAAAAAGAATTTCTTTCAATCCGGCAGATAATGAGATAAAGATAAAAGACAGACCGCAGAGAGAAGTATCAAGCGGAGTAACGATTATTTAGGTGTAGCAGATGAACAATAGAATGTATCTCCAAGACCTTGTTCAAGGTCGATATGGAAGAAAAATTGCATATACAAGCGTAGATAAGATAACCGCAGATAATGTTGTCAAAGTTATTGGAGAATGCATTGGAACATTTTACTACAACAAATCTGTTATCCGATATCTTTGGAATTATTACAAGGGAGATCAACCGATTTTGTATCGACAGAAGTTAACAAATGAAGATATCACAAACAGAATCGTGGAAAATCATGCATACGAAATTGTTCAGTTCAAAGTGGGGCAGACCTACGGCGAGCCGATTCAATTTATTAGCCGAAAAGATGATGAAGCAGTCAACAAGGCTGTGGATATGCTCAATGATTTTATGGCAGATGCAAACAAGCAAGAAAAAGACATCAAAGCTGGTGAGTGGCAATCCGCAACAGGAACATCATTTAAGGCGGCAAGACCTAAAGCAAATTCAGATGTTCCATTTTTAATTGTTGCACCAACGCCGATGAATACTTTTTCAATCTATAACGATAGCACAGAAGAGCCGATGCTTTCCGTTCAAGAACTTAAAGACGAAAACGGAAATTGGTATAAATTGGCGTTTTCTGACACGACATCTTATAAGATTCAAGATGGGAAATTGATTGAGAGCAAACTTCACACATACGGTGGAATACCGATTGTTGAGTTTCCTAACAATCACGAAAGAATTTCCGATATCGAGCTTGTTATTGGTATGCTGGATGCGATAAACAATATGCAGTCCAATAGAATGGATGGCGTTGAACAATTTGTGCAGTATTGGATAAAATTCGTGAATTGCCAAATCGACGAGACAGAGTTCGAGAAAATGAAGAAAAGCCATGCTTTGACAGTAAAGTCAAACAATGGAGATAATAAATCCGACGTCGATATTATGACACAGGAATTGAACCAAACACAATGCCAAGTTGCAAAAGATGATATATGGGATAATACACTATCTATTTTGGCAATACCAAACAAACAAGGGAATACCGGCGGAGATACACAAGGAGCCGTAGAACTTCGTAATGGCTGGGACTTCTCTAAGACAAGAGCAAAACTGAAAGACCCTATTGTTAAATCGGCAGAAAAGCGGCTTGCAAATGTCGTGTTAAATATCCTTAGAGTAAATGATAACGACTTGAAACTATCAACAAGAGATTTTGACGTGCAGATCAATCATAGTCCACAGGATAATATGTACACCAAGGCACAAACACTTACAGTATTGCTTCAAGCTGGCATACATCCGCTTATTGCGATAGCAACAGTTGGATTGTGGGGAGACGCGGAAAAGACATTTAACTTATCAAAGCCGTATCTCAAAAATCTGTATAAGACTATTGATGATGCAGAAACTCAAAAAGCAAAAGCACAAGAAATAGTAGATCAAATAAATAAGAAAAATAAAGCAATTACTGAATAATCGGTAGTTGCTTTTATTTTTATAAATTTTGCACCTATGCGGTAAATAGGAGAAACTCGGCAGGAGCGACCTGCGGTATCAAAAGCGTGAGTTTACGGAGGTAATTATGACAAGAGACGACGTATTGAAACTATTTCCGGATGCGACTGATGATCAGATTACTAATCTGTTAAATCAGAACAATTCAGAAGTTGCGACGGAGAAGAACAAGGCAAAGCAGTACAGGGAAAAGGCTGGTACAGCGGACGAGTTACAGAAGAAACTGGATGAATTGGAAGCTGGAAACCTGTCAGAAATCGAAAAGGCAAATAAAGCCTTGGATGCGGCTAATCAGCAGATCGCAGAGTTGCAGAAAAATAATGCAATCAGAGATCAGAGAGAAGCAGCAATGACAAACTTCAAGATTTCTGCTGAACAAGCAAAGACAGTTGTTAAGGATGACGGAAGACTTGATTATGAATCCCTTGGCAAGATTATGTCCGACAAAGAGACTGCCGCTGCACAGGCAAAGGAACAGGAGATTGCTAAGTATCAAGATGTTCCGGGCGGTGGAAGCAATAAAGACGGTGCAGACAATAAGACAAATGCTGAAAAGATAGCAGAAAGCCTTATATCTAATGCACCTAAAAACAATGACGTTTTATCACATTACATTCAGCAATAACAGGAGGTAAGAAATGGCAAAGGAAATGAATATGCAGTATGAAAAGACTTCATACGCAGGAGATGTTCAGATTTTAAAGAGAGAGCCTAACGAAGCAATCCCATTAACACTTGATTTTGACGGCGTAACAACTAAAAACGCACAGGGCAAGAAGATTGTCAAAGCAGGTACTCCAATCGGAGCAAATGGCAAGGCTGACAATACAGCTACAGTAGTGGGTATCTTAAGGTTTGATGTAACAGAGGACAGACCACAGGGCGTACTGCTTAAGAAAGCATACCTTAACACAAAGGTGGCAGAAGCACACTCTGGTGTTACATATGACGCAGCAGTTAAGACAGCTCTCCCAATGATTGTATTTGAATAATAGCAGGAGGTAAACAGATGTTAATTAATGAAGTATTAGATAGCAAGTCTATTGCATTATCAGCAACAGAAAACGCTAGTAACCAGATACCTTATCTTGGTTTACAGTGGTTTCCAGAAAGAAAGAAACAGGGGCTTGATTTAGGCTGGATTAAGACACATAAAGGACTTCCCGTTTCTCTTGCACCATCTAACTTTGATACAATCCCAACTCTTAGAGCCAGAGAGGGACTAAGCAAGGAAAAAACACAGATGGCATTTTTCCGTGAGGGAATGACAGTGGGCGAAGAAGAAATGCTTGAAATTGAGCGTATTCAGTCAGCAGATGACCCTTACCTTGCGAGTGCTTTATCAAGCGTATATGACGATACTAACAATCTTGTAAGCGGTGCGGAAGTTGTTCCAGAACGCATGAGAATGTCACTTCTTGCTACAAATGCAGGGCATCCAGTAATCGCCATTATAAGCGATGGTGTTCAGTATTCTTACGATTATGACAAGGATGGCTCATACGCAAAAGACCATTACGCAAAGTTATCCGGAACAAGTATGTGGAGCGATACAGCTAATTCAAAGCCACTTACAGACCTTAACAACGCAAGAAAGAAGTTACAGAAGCAGGGCAAGATTGCTAGATACGCACTTATGAACAGTAACACATTTCAATATCTGCTTGACAATGCACAGATAAGAAACTCAATTCTTGCACAGAACCTTACAGCAACTATTGAGGTTGATGATGATACTGTTGTTTCAGTGGTACAAAAGAGAACAAAGCTCACTATTGTGCTTTACGATAAAATGTACATTGATGATGATGGCAAGGAACAGTACTTCTACCCGGACAACAAGGTTACACTTCTTCCAGAGGGCAGTCTTGGCAATACTTGGTTTGGAACCACACCGGAAGAAAGAACCGCTAGACAGGTTGCGGATGTCGATGTTATGCAGTATGGAACAGGTATTACTGTTGCAACAAAGGTTGAGTATGGACCACCAATGAAGATGTCTACGTTTGCATCAGAGGTTGTCCTTCCATCTTACGAAAATATGGACAGCACTTTCGTTTACGAGGTTCATTCGGAAGAGTAGGAGGGCGCCATGAAGTATCCGTATATTGTTATTAAGGATGGCGTTTGGTATAAGGCTGGTGACGAGGTGCCGGAAGATAGCAAAAATCCGGCACCTTCTAATTATATGGCGCTACCAACGTCAAATTACACAAAAACAGAGATTAACCGTATGTCTACCGCCGACCTACAAGACTTGGCTAAGATGTACGGAATTGACAACGCGGAAGAAATTAACGGTTCAGAATTAAAAAAGATTCTGATTACAAAATTCGGATTGTAGGAGATAAAAATGACAACATTGGAACAAGTCAAAATCAGATTGAAACAATTTCATATGGAGAAGGTTGACGGAAAAGATGTTGTTGTGTTTAATAAAATCGAAAACAATCCGCTTATTGAACAACTAATTGAGCAAGCAAAAAAAGATGTTATTGCAAAGCGGTGTTACCCTGATTCTTACACGCAGGAAATGATTGAAGAAGATATGAACTCTTTTGAGGGTGTCATAGTAAACCTTGTTGTGTACGACTATTCACAAGCTGGCGAGAACTACATGACTAGCTATTCTGAAAATGGAGTATCGCGCCATTGGAGAGATAGAGACAGCTTGTTTGTGGGTGTATATCCGTTTGTAAAGGCATTATAAAAGAAGATTGTGCGTTATCGTGTTTGAGGTTCGGATGCGGTAGCAGGCGGTGTGCATCAAGGGTGGTGGGCGGCACACCAACTAAAAGAAAAATAGGAGCTACAGAATGAAAGAGTTTTTGTTACAGACATATACAGTTGTGCTTCCGATAATGCTCGGATATATTGTCTGGCTTCTAAAGCAACAAAAGAAAGATAAGGATGCAAACAGCAAAGGAACAATGTTACTTTTGCGTGTGCAACTTATAGAATACCACGACAAATACGTTGCACTTGGAGAAATACCATCTTATGCATATCAGAATTTCTCTGAAATGTACGACGCTTATCATGCGCTTGGCGGTAACGGAATGATAACAAAAATGTATGAGGAAATTAAGCAAATACACTTAAAGAACGGAGGTAAAGAATAATGCAAGAATTATTAAGCAACGCAACATTATTACTTGCGGTGGTTGGAGGTTTGGCATTTATTGTGTCTGTAATTACACAGGTAATTAAGGGCATTTTCAAGAATGTTCCGACGGACTTGGTTGTATTTGTGCTTTCAATCGCTCTTACTGTAACAGCGTTCATCGCTTATATGCAGTATATCAAAGCTGAAATGCTATGGTATATGATCGTTGCATCCGTTATTGCTGGATTCATTGTGGCGTTTGTCGCTATGTTTGGATGGGAAAAGCTATCTGAATTGTGGAAGCGGTTTGGTAAGGATGTGAAGTAAATGTCGTTAGATATTAACAAGCAGAGAATGCAATATGCGCTTAGCATCGGAACACAACCGGAATATAAGAGGGATGAAGATGGGAACATTGTATATTCAGGATATACGGATTCTGATGGAGAATTTATATATTATCTTGACGAAAATACAGGAGAAAAAATTCCGGAATACACAGGCAACCAGATAGAGATTTATTCGGAGCCTGTTATTTTTTATTCATCCATAAGCAACAAGCTAAGCGAAGCAACAGCTAAAGAGTTTGGAATAGATGATTCAACCAATTATGCACAACTTGTTACAGACAAAAACGCATTTCCGCTAGTGGAAGGTGCATTGATATGGAAACGGTCGGAAGTTGGCTATAAGGACAATGAAAAGACAATCATTGATTCCACATCGGCAGATTACATTGTCAAAGGTGTGGCAGATGAAGGATTGACAGTTGACCTTTATCTGTTGCGTAAGAATGTGAAAAACGCAGAGTAGGTGATGGCATGGCGAGAAAAAAGACAATCAGTATGAATTGCCTGTCTCAATCAAGCATTCAAAACGCGATAAAACAGCTTAGAGCGTATCAAGATAGTTTGACGTATAAATGTCAGATGGTCGCTCAAAAATTGGCTGAAAATGGCGTAGAGATTGCGAGAGTACAGATTTCAGACCTTGATGCAATATTCACTTCGGAACTTCTTTCAAGTATTCATTCAGAATATGTTGGAAGTGTCAAGGGTGGCGGTGTATGGGCGGTTGTGGCTGGTACAGATCATGCGATGTTCGTTGAGTTCGGAACCGGAATTGTTGGTCAAGAGCATCCTTATCCGGGAGAATTTCCGGACGGCGTAACGTGGGACTATGCAAGTGGTAAGACAATTAGACAGGCTATGCAAGACATATCTATAAATGGAGATACATTTGTTAAGGCTGGCGAATATTATTGGACTTACATCGGATATGATGGAAAACTGCATATCACAAAGGGTATGCCAAGCAGACCTTTTATGTATTATACATCTCTTCAACTTATGAAGTTGGTTGAGAAAACTGTAAAAGAGGTATTCAAGAATGGTTGATAACACTTGGGCGTATGAAAATGAAACAAAAGTTTTTGGTATTCTTAATTCATATGCCATTCCAAATTTAAGAAAGAAATTCCCAAACATGAAGTGGCAACAAGGCGTTACAATCACAAACCTTGAAAACCGATTATCGAAACCAACATTTCCGACAATTTACGTTCACGAATTGCCAGGAACAGAGCAAGGTCGGACGCTAGACGGTCAAAATATCAATGGTGTTTTAACCACGTTTGAGGTTCAAACGTTCACGAACACATCACAGTATGATGCGAAGCTTATGCTTGCAATAGTCGCAGACGTATTTAAGACAATGAGGTTTGAAGTAACGTCAATGCCGGAATTTAAGTCTGACGGAACAGTATACAGAAGCGTTGCGAGATTTAGAAGAATACTCGGAGCAAATGATAGATTGATGGATAAATAATTTAAGAACCTGTTTTCGGGTTCTTTTTTTATGCATATTTTTAAGGAGGTAAAAGAAGATGGCAGCAGCAGGTATTTCAACACTTGAAATTACATTCGGCTATGGTACAGAAGCAACCGCCGGAACAAAACCAACATCCTTTAAGCAGTTGACACGTATCAACGCATTGGGTGGAATCACGATCGACCCGGAACAGATTGATGCATCTGCGTTGGAAGATACAACAACAAGATACGTTAAAGGACGTGCTGACACAGGTGGTTCATTCCCTGTAACAGTAAACTTTACGGCGGAGACAATCGCAGAATGGCAGGCTCTTATCACAGAGTACAAGGCATTGTCTGGTGGAAAGAGAATGTGGTTTGAGACGATCATTCCGGGAATTGAGAAGTCGTTCTTTGTTGTAGCACAGCCACCGGAGCAGATTCCACAGCCGGAAATCGGACAGAACGAATTGCTTACAATCGAGATGAATCTTACGATTGAAGAGTATAAGGGAATGGACGAATCCGTGGCATTTACACCGGGGGAATAGTTAGTCACTCGTTAAATTCTGATACCGCAGTGATGAGTGACGAAGAATCGAATGCGGTAAACACCTATTCATCGTATGCTGATGAATAATGACATTGCACAGAAAGGGCGGACTTCGGTCTGCCCCTTTCCTATGTGAAAGACATAGGAGGAAAGGTAAAAGGTATTTAATTATGAAAACAATTACAGTTGATGGAAAAGAATATAAGTTAGAGTTCGACTTCGCTGCGGCAGAGGTTGGGGAACTTGTACAGAAAATGTTCGAAATGAAATCTGGACTTTATATTGCTAGATCAGCGCAAGCCGGTAACAACGTTGGAGTGGCAGTTCTTGACGGAACGGGAGAAATGCTTGCTACAGTTCCTAGAATTTGCGTTCTGGCATTTTATGCCGGATGTTTAGAGAATAACCCTGTATCCGAAGATGAAGCGAGGACTCTGTTAAAAAAATATATGAAGCAGGAAAAGAAGTCTTTCAGAGATGTATATAACGAGATAATTTATCCATGCATGGAAGATGATGGTTTTTTCGTGACGAGCGGAATCGACAAGATGGTGGATTCCATGAATCAGGCAATGGAGAATGCGGAACAGGAACAGGCACCGAAGGTAGTTCCACAAGACCACAAGAAGCCTTCAAAAGCGTCCACGAAGTAATATGGAAGGGTTTCTTCCCTTCGGCATATTCTATGGGAATTTCGTATGAAGAATTTAAGCATATGAATCCGCGTAAGTTGGAATATGTACGTGACGGATATAAGCAAAAAATCAAACAGATAGATGCTCTAAATTGGATGAATGGTCAGTACACTATGTCTGCGGTTGCGGTTGCTATTGAAGCAAACTTTGCAAAGAATCCAAAAGGAAAGTATATGAAAAAACCTGTTATCTTGGCTATGGAAACGCGAGAAGAAGATTTGCAAAAGCAACGTGAAGCATTTTTGGCTGGACTTCTTGCTATGCAGGCAAATTATGAATTAGAGCATCCAAAAGTTGAGAAGAATACAGACGGTACAACATGAGTTTGTACCGTCTTTTTTACTATGTAACAGAAAGTTGGTGGAATCGTGGCGACAGAAATTGACAGCCTTCAAATTAAAATCGGGGCAGAAGCACAAAAGGCGAATAACGAAATTGACAAACTCATAAATAAATTGGGTGTTCTGTCTAAGTCTCTTGGTGGAGTAGATACAAAAGGCCTGCAAAAGCTGGCTAGTGGAGTGAATATCCTTAGTGGAGCAATGCAGAGTTTCCAAGGTGTTAAACTGTCCGATTTTACACGAATTGCAAAGGGCATACAGAAATTTGAAGCGGTTGATGGAACAAAGCTATCGCAGTTGTCAAGCACGTTGACACCGCTCGCAAGTGGAATTGCAACTCTTAGCGGTTTGAATTTTGACAACAAAGGTCTTGTGAATTTTATAAATTCAATTACAAGGTTGTCAAATTCAAATGTGAGAGGTCTTAACTCCGTGAATTTTGCACAGTTAGGGGCGAACATAAATCAACTTACATCCGCGCTAAGTAATTCTAAAAGTGTTGCAAGTAACACAATCCAAGTTGTAAATGCGGTGTCGAGATTAGCAAGTGCCGGAGCAAATGCACAGGCAACAAGCACAGCATTACCGCTTTTAGGTGCAAACCTTAAAAGACTTATAAATTCGTTGTCAAAGGCTGGCGTTGTATCAGAGAATACAATACAGTTTGCATCGGCGTTAGGACTTCTTGCATCTGCTGGAAACAGAACTGCACAGACCGCCGCAAACCTTGATGCACTCGCAGAAGCATTGAAGCGGTTCATGCAAACAATGTCTACTGCACCGACAGTTAATGCGAATATTATCCAAATGACACAGGCAATCGGACAGCTTGCGTCTAATGGAAATCGTGTCGGAAGTGTGACACGCGGACTTACATCATCGTTAAACAGCTGGGGGAATTCCGCAAGAAAAGCATCAAAGCATTCGTTTAACCTTGCGTCTGCAATCGGTAAGGTATATGCAACGTATTGGATGTTGTTCAGAGCATTAGGTTTATTCCGTAAAGCAATAGATATAAGCGGTGCTTTGACAGAGGTTCAAAATGTCGTAAGTCACAGTTTTGGACCGTCTATGTACAAAGTCGAAGAACAGGCTAAGAATGCGATTTATACGCTTGGAATGTCCGAATTGTCATTCAAGAAATATGCATCAACATATCAATCAATGGGTCTTGCAATGGGTATTACTGCTAAGCAAGTAGGCGATGCAAACAACTTCCTTGCAAAGTCCACGGATGGTTATGTACAAGCATCTGATGATATGGCAGATGTGTCTCTGAATCTTACAAAGCTGGCTGGCGATATTGCATCGTTCTATGATAAGTCGCAAGCCGACGTTGCGGAAGATTTACAAGCGGTATATACCGGAATGGTAGTTCCACTTCGTAAATATGGTCTTGATCTTACACAGGCTACGTTGAAGCAATGGGCGTTGAATAATGGCATGAACGCAAACATTGATTCAATGTCACAGGCTGAAAAGACGATGTTACGGTATCAGTACGTCATGTCGCAGACCACGATGGCACAGGGAGACTTCGCAAGAACCGCCGATACATGGAATAACCAAGTGCGTTTACTTGGAGAGAATTTCAAGCGACTTGGTGCTATTTGGGGTAATGCCGGCATCAACATGTTAAAGCCTTTGCTTCAAGCACTTAATAAAGGCTTGGATGCGGTTATCAATTTTTCAGAGAATATAGTCAACGCTTTAGGAGCAATATTTGGATGGAAATTGGAAATCCAGCGTGGTGCGCTTGCAGATGATTTCGAGAATGCGGCAACAGGTGCGGACGATCTTGCATCCGGAACAGGAAAAGCGGCTGATAATGCCAAGAAGTTAAAGCAACAGTTACAAGGCTTTGATGAACTGAATGTACTGAATACGCCTAATGATAGTTCCGTCGGTAGTGGTGGCTCTGGTGGTAGTGGCGGCGCATCTTCCGGTGGCTCAAGTGGTGGAATGAAGTTTAACGTCACAGAGACAGACGGACTTTACAAGAGTGCCATTTCTAACCTTAGAGGACTCGGAGAATACATCGGAATAAATCTGACGAAAGAACTTGAAAGCATTGATTGGGATAGTGCTTACAAGGGTGCGGAGAATTTTGGAAAAGGATTGGCAGACTTTTTAACAGGTCTTATATCTCCACAGCTTTTCTACGCAACAGGAAAAACTATTGCAAATTCGTTAAACACTGCAATTACTGCATCACTTAGTTTTACAGATAACTTTGATTTTGACGACCTTGGATTGTCCATTGCGTATGGAATAAACGGATTTTTCCAAAACTTTGATTTTAAGAAGTTTGCAAAGGCTATCAATGGTTGGGTAGATGGAATCGAAGATACAATATTTACTGCCTTAAAAAATATATCATGGTCGGATGTATTAAAAGGTGGTGTTGATTTCCTTACCGAATTAGACCTTGATACGGTTGTAATTGCCATCGGTGCTTTTAAATGGATGCATGGCGGTAAAGAGATTGCCACAGGCGTGTTAAAGAATTTGCTTGCAAAGGAAATATCAACAGGAATTGGCGATAAAACCATTCCTCTTAGCAAAGCAATTTCTATCTCAATTACAACAGCGGTAATTGGATTTAAGGTTGGAAATTGGTTATACGAAAATACATCGTTCAGTAAGTTTGCAGACTTGGTTGCAAAGTGGCTTGTCGATAAAGAGGGAAATATTAGTATTCCAAAAGCAATAGGAATTACTATCGGTTCTTTGTCTCTTGCTATTGGAGTGGTTAAATTATCGGATGTTGCAATAAATGCAATTAAAGGAGCTATTACAGGTGGTGCGACAAGCGCAGCGGCAAGTGCGGCAGCTTCAACAAGCACAATAAGCGCAATCCAAGGTTCTATAAAAGGACTTTTGGGGACTGCGTGGACAGGAATGACGACAAATGTGTCGGTTTTATTCGGCGCCGGAACTGCATATGAAATTGGAGCGGCTTTATGCACAACTTTATTTGCCGGAATAAGCGCGGCAATCATCGGATATAAAATCGGGCAAAAGATATACGAACAATTTCACAAGCAGATTGATTCTGCGGTAGAAAAAACAATAGATTATGTAAAAAATATAGGATCGTTAGACCCATCCGACCCAACAGACACAAACGACACAGATTACGTGTCTGTTTATAATCGAGCTTTGGAATTATTCAATAATCAAAGAACGGAAACAGCTCAAAAAAATGCTGCAGCTGTTGCGGATGCGTGGGAAACCAACATGAATCGCGGTATGAATAGTGTAGATGCATTTGCAAAAGCACTTGATACAGCAGAAAAATTGGGCGCAAAGATTCCACCTACAATGCGTAGAATCGGAGACGAGACAAAGAATACAAACACTGTAACAGGAAAAGCAGCGGACGAACTTTACCATTATGGCAATCAGTACAAAAAAACCGCAAAGCAGATGTCTAACTATGGCGACAAGTACAAGACGGGCGAGTACAAAAATACCGGAACTATAATTCGTGCATACGAGAATCTGACAAAAAGCTTAAATGACACGGATAACAAGACAAAAACTCACTTGTCTAATATGTCAAATTATGGCGACAAGTATAAACAGAATGTAGAGCAAAATAAAACGCCTGTTATTCGTGCATATCAAGAACTTACAGAACGTTTGAATAACACGAAAAACACAACAAGTTCTACGATGTCTCAAATGTCGCAGAACACGACAAGAAGCATGTCAAATATGTCGTCGTCGGTCGGAAATTATGCACTTGCAATGCATAATAATGTAATCGGAAAGTTTAACGCCATGAGTACCGGAGGAACAAGTGCTTCTAATACTTTGTCGGCATCTGTAATTGGTGCATTTTCCAGTATGTCGTCTGACGCAATCGCAAAAGCCGGTGGAATGTCAACATCTGTGATAAATGCAATTACAGGCATGAAAAATGGTTCTGGCACAACTCTTAATGGCATGGCAACCGATATGGCGCAGAAATTTGCTAAGATGAAAGTAGATTCATCAAACGGTGGAAAGAACGTGACTAACGCATTTGTTGGCGCTTTAGGAGGACTTCGTGGTGGAGCAAATAATCAATGGGGTGGTGTTGAATCCGATACAAGAAAACATACAAAGAATACGAGCGGAATAATTCAACGTGAGAATTGGAATCCGATCGGAGCGAACCTTGTCAACGGACTTAGGATCGGCTTAACAAACAAATGGAATAGCACAGGCCCAGCCGGACTTGTCGGCGGTATCGTGTCTCTTGCAAGAGGATTGACATCTGCATTAAAACGTGCGTTTGGTATTCATTCTCCGTCTCGATTATGGAATAAAGAAATCGGTCAATTCTTGCCACCCGGCATCGGTTTGGGTATGGAAAGTGCCATGCCTAAGTTGTTAAGTGATGCAAGCGGAATGGCTACGGATTTGACATCTGCATTCAACACATCCTTGCAGTTTACAGACCCATTGCAAGATTTAGCTGATATGTCAGCGGATATTGCATCATCAATCAACACAGATGTGGCAACAAGCACATCGACAGTTATTGACACAGGTCGGATGTCAACAGACATTGCAAGTGGCATCGTAGATGGAATGTCGATGTCACAGGCAGATCAGAACCGGCTATTGCGCGAACAGAACGAATTGCTTAGACAGTTGCTTGCGAAAGATACAGGAATATCGTCAAACGATATATTCGAGAGCGTGAAGCGATCAAACCGACAAGCGTATAACCGAACAGGAACAAACCCATTGTTATATTAAGAATTTATAGGGTAGGCACGTAAATGTGTCTGCCCTTTTTATGTGAGGTTTTTATATGGCATATAAAGGCTATTTAATTAAGATTGGCAATTACATATTTCCGCTTTCAATGATTAAGGCTGAAACATATAAGGCAACAAACTACGGACAAGACTTGGATTCAACGCGTGATGTAAATGGAATTTTACATAGAACGGCTTTGGAAAATACTGCACCGAAAGTTGAATTTGAGACACGAAATATGCTTGATAATACGCAGGTGTCAAGCATTTTTGCAAATATTCAAGACAACTATACAAATGCAGTTGAGAAAAAAGCAAGTGTTGAAGTTTATGTGCCTGAATTGGATAAGTATGTGACAAGTGATATGTACATGGCTGATTTTGAACCAACTATGTACTTTGCTGATGAAAAGGAAATCAAGTATCTATCAACAAGAATGGCATGGATTTCTTATGGAGTGAAAACAGTATGATTAAGATTTCGGAAAAGATTAAAAAATTATATATCGAAGATGGCACACCGATTGAATTGGAAGTGAGATTCAAAGATAATGCATTTCCAACTATCAAGGGTTCGGATGTGCTATCGGAACAAATGACATTGCACGAATCAATTTGTGAAGAAGAACAGCTTAAATTCGGCGGTTGTAATGCATCCAGCTTTGAATTGACGGTATTCAATCTGAATAGTGGAATTAAAGGATATGAAATCGAGCCGGTACTTATCACAAACAAAACAGAGATTCCGTTGGGCGTGTTCTATGTTGAAACAATAGAGAAATATGCCGGCAAAGATTACAAGAAACTGACCGCATATGATAAGATGCGGTATTTCGATGTGGATGTCAAGGATTGGTATGATAACCTTACATTTCCTATCAGTGTAAAGAATTTTAGGGACAGTCTTTGCAATTATGTCGGCGTGGAGCAGAACGAAGCCACGCTGATTGCAGACAATATCATGCTTACAAAGGAGCTTGATTCGTCAAACGGAATCAACGGACTTTCTTTAATGAAACAGATATGTGAAATCAGCGGTGTGTTTGGACGCATGGATAGATATGGCAAGTTTGATTATTTGTCACTTGAATCTTCTATGTTGTTGCCAGCTGATGATTTATACCCGGCAAACGACTTATACCCATCTGCTGGAAGTGAAAGTAGCGAAAATTCATTCAATATTCCTACGTCACTTATGTATGAGTATCCGTTAGTCGAAGATTTCTTCACATCGAACATTGATGGTGTAATAATCGTGGATTCAGATGGCGCACAGGTATTGACGGAGTACAATCAAAATCCATATTACGTGCAAGATAACTTCGTGATTATGGGGCAGACACACGAAACGATTACAGCACTTGCGAATTCTTTGTTGAGTAAGATTTCGTCTATATCTTACCGACCAATCAATTCATCAAAGATAAAGGGACAACCATACGTTGAATGTGGAGATTTTATCAGCGGTGAAGTAAACGGATATGGATTTGAAACATATGTTTTTCAACGTGATTTAACCGGAATTAAGGCACTTCGAGATGCTTATATCTGTAAAGGTAAAGAAATGCTTGAAAACGATATGAACGGCGTGACCGCACAGCTTCAACGCCTGAATAAAACGACAGAGAGAGTTAAGACATCCGTACAAGTCACAGAGAAAGGTTTGAAATCGGAAGTTAAGCGCGCAACGGACGCAGAAAACGAACTGTCTACACGAATTGAACAAACTGAACAGCAAATTGTCTTACGCGTGGATTCTGCAACAGGCAAAATTGTTCAAGTATCGCTTATCGGAGATACAGGTAGTGGAACGGAATTTAAGGTTGACGCAGATAATATAAATCTGTCTGCAAGCGACGTAATCAATCTTCTGTCCGGCGGAATAATAAATCTTACAGGCAAGAATATTGCTATAACCTCTGACAATTTTAGCGTGACTAAAGAAGGAAAAATGACTTGCAATGACGCAAACATCGAAGGCGACATCAATGCAAAAACATTTAAGAGTGAATTTTATTACAATGGACAAAAGTATTCAGAAATGAGATTGTCAGCAGAAGCATATGAAGATGATGTCGGTTATTTAATTATGCAGGAGCTAATATCTATTCTTGGAGCAAAATTAAGGCACACGATAATTACACCGACGAGCGTTGGAGTATATGAAGATGGATACCCAAAAACCGGAGATTATGCTAAAGTGGAAACGGCTGGTTTCTTTACGAGCGGAACTGCATATTTGGGATCTTCGCCGGTTATTTCCTCAGACAAAAGCATCAAGATAAATATTCAGTCACTAGACACACACAAATCTAGTGACTTTATTTATGCCTTGAATCCTGTTGAATACAAGTATAAAGATGGCACATCCGATCGCTTGCATCATGGATTTATCGCACAGGAGCTTCACGATTCTATGCAGAGCGATTGGGGAGTTTACTGTGATGCAAATATTGACACAGGGGAAAATGGTGGTAAGGCAATTCGATATGAGGAATTGATTGCTGATCTTGTAGCAACAGTGCAATCGCAGAACGAGAGAATTTCAGAGTTAGAGAAGAAGTTGGGAGGTAGATAGCAATGTCACAAGGATGGAGTAAGATATTCAATAGAATAAATTGGTTGAATCGACCAAGCACAAACACACCATTGAACGCAACAAACCTCAATGCTGGCGATAGTGCGATTGATAAATTGGACGATCGTATCATTACGCTTGACACCGTTAAGGCAGATATGCAAGTCGTAAATGGCATGGTTTCAGACGTGTCATTAAATAGCAATACAGGCGTTATTACTGTAACGTACAAGAACGGTTCACATGTAGATTATGATACAAACCTAGAAAAAATTGCTGTGAATTTTTCGTACGATTATGTAAATCAGAGACTTGTTCTTACGTTATCAGATGGTTCTAAACAATATGTAGATATGTCTGCGCTTATTACACAATACGAGTTCGAGGATTCTGCGACAATCGCATTTTCGATTAACGATAAAACAGGAGCCATTTCTGCATTTATTAAGAATGGTTCAATTACTGATGCGATGCTTGAAACGGGTTATCTTGCTAAGATTACAGAACAATCAGCCAAAGCGACAAACATGGCAAATTCAGCAACGACAAGTAGCAATTCTGCATACGACAATGCAAAGTTGTCACAATCATACGCTATCGGCGGTTCAGGTGTTCGTGATGGCGAAAATACAGACAACGCAAAGTATTACAGTGAACAGGCAAGCAAGAGTGCGATCGCATCTGCTAATTCTGCGAGTACGGCAAGCACAAAGGCAAGTGAAGCCGCTACAAGTGCATCATCAGCAAGTGCATCTGCAACCAAATCTGCAACGTCAGAGAGTAATGCAAGCAAGAGTGCATCATCCGCCGCTACAAGCGAATCTACGGCAAGCACAAAGGCGAGTGAAGCAGCCCAAAGTGCAACAGCGGCAGGCAATAGTGCTTCAACAGCCACATCTAAAGCGTCGGCGGCATCCACAAGTGCATCTAACGCCGCAACGTCAGAAGCAAACGCAAAGAAATATTATGAGCAAGCAAAAGCCATTTCTGAATCATTCAGCGGAGCATTGCGACCGATGGGAACTGTGACATTTGCAAATCTTCCGTCTGTTGGTTCTGCATCTGCCGGTGATATGTACAATATATCCGATGAGTTTGTTACCACTTCTGATTTTGTTGAGGGTGCAGGAATCACAGAACCGGCAGGAAGCAATGTGTATAAGACAGTAGCCGGTAAATGGGATATCTTAGCTGGAAGTCCGGTAACAGGCGTTAAGGGAGCAAATGAAACAAATTTTAGACGCGGAAACGTCAATATCACATGCGAAAATATCGGAGCTTTAGCGACCAATGGTAACAGCGAATCCAATGTTACAACATTCACATCGAACGATTCAACAACAGGCGATTCTACGGCACCAGCATTGCTGACAAGTGGAGAAACACATGCTTCGATTTTTAGCAAAGTTTCTACTATCTTCAAAAATGTAAGATGGTTGCTATCAAAGATGGGAACAACAGATATATCAACGCTTGGAGATGGAACTGTGACAGGAGCGTTAAGTACCCTAAACTCGAATATAGCAGATATCAAAGGGAAATATATTGCTGGTAGTGTAGTCGTTAGAGGTGGTGAAACAGCTACAACTCCAGCTATTTCCAGTAACTATAACGGATTACGATTATATTACTATGATGGCAATAGTGGTTTGCGGCAGTCAGTAATTATACCAATTGTTCGATGTAGCATTCCCTATATGACGACAAACGGAATATTATTTGTTAGTATGTCTGTTAATTCAGATCGAACAATTACATTTTCAAATACTAATTCGAACAACTTAGTTATTACGCATATGTATGCGGTTGTAATAAGTACATAAATTTAAGTAGCATAACGATATATAGCCTAATGGCTTTATATAATTTTTTAGACCTAATGGAATATGTAGGTCTTGTTTTGATGTTTATTTTTAGGAGGTAAATAACCATGAACATTATTGAAACAAACTTAAAATTCGGAACTTTATCAAAGAGATCAAGCACAAAGAGAATTATTCTTCACCATGCAGCAATGAATGGCTCTGTTGAAGCTGTTCACAACGTACACAGAGCTAAAGGATGGTCTGGAATCGGATATCACTTTTATGTTCGCAAGGATGGTAAAATCTATCGAGGACGTCCTGAATACGCAATCGGTGCGCACGCTTCTGGTTCTAACTATAATTCAATCGGAATTTGTGCAGAAGGAAACTTCGAGAATGAAACAATGTCAGATGCACAGAAAAATTCGATTAAGGAGCTTGTCGCTTACTTAAAGAACAAATATAAAATCACAACAGTTGTTAGACACAGAGATGTCGGTTTGACAGCGTGTCCGGGAAAGAATTATCCGTTTGACTATATTACAAATGGTTCTGTTTCTGCTGACGTCAGCAAGCCGGAAAATAATCCAGTTCCAAATGTGCCGGGAAAAGATGCAATCGTGAGAAACGGACAGACACACGCAAATAATTTTGCTGGTGTCAAAATTTCTGTTGATGGAATCCGAGGAGTCAACACAATCAAAGCCGGAATTAAGGTTTTGCAGACAGCAATCAATCTTGATTACAAGAAAGGAATTGCTGTTGATGGCATCTGGGGTAATGGTTCTAAGACAGCTCTTGGAAGTCATTATGTCAAGCGTGGAGAGAAACAATATATGGTCACTGCGGTACAAATACTGTTGATGCTTAAAGGATATGTTTGTCAACTTGAATGTCCGGGTATATTCGGTTCTAACCTTGAATCTGCTGTAAAACAGTATCAGAGAGACTATCAGCTTACGGTTGATGGAATTGTTGGATATAACACATTTATGTCTCTTATTCACTAAGTCAATAGATGTCGAACTTTGACGCACGATTTCGATAGAAATATCAAAGTTATAGTGCTATTATAAATATGTTCCCAATAGGAACACCAGAATCCCCCTCAATATTCTGGTCGGGGCGGTAGTTAAGTGCTATCGCCCTATATGTAAAAGCAAAGGCAGAGATAAAAACCTCTGCCTTATTTTTTATTTTATTACAATCTTATAAATTGACATTGACGGAATTGATATTGTAGCTCCAAGAGTGCTTTGATAACTAATTATTCCGCAAGATTCTCCGTAAAACTGTATTTTATCATCTTCAAGTAATCTTGAATCTAAAATTCTGTTATCGTAAATTCCATAAATTATGTCGTCATAATCTCCATCGACAGCAATTCTTAATTCTGTTGTTCCGTCGCCCTCGATAACCTGGGCTACTTCTCCACTAAATGTCAACAATTCCCCGTCATAGTCATTTGGATGTCTTGCAACTTCATCATAAGATACGTCCGACCTAAACATGCTGACATCTTCCATATTTGAATTTACAAACGTGTTCAGTTCGTCAGACAGTTCCCCAGCTTCTTCTGATTCTTCTAAATCTGTTTTTGGGTTTGTCAATTCTTCGATTTGAGCCTGCAATTCTTCGTTTTCTTCTTTTAATTTTTCATAATCGGTATCTAATTGAAGATTTTCGGAAAGCAAATTGTCATATTGTTTTTGAATGCTGTCACATGATGATTGTTTCTCGTCAATTTTGTCATTTAATTTTTGATTGCTAAGGAAAAGAATAGTTCCTAAAGCAATATTCCCGCAAGCCAAAACAATAATTAAAACTATTGCTATTGGATTCCTTTTCTTTTTGATTGGTTGTTGAAATTGTTGATAGTTCATGTTGTTATCCATAAAAATCCCTCCATGTATTTATTTCTTCACATTATAGCACTAATTTTACCGATTGTCGATAATGGACGATTATATTATAAGTTTGACGACAAAAACAGTCTGTTTTGTAAATAAGAGCGGTGGTATAATTGTCAAGAAAGGAGGCATTTCTATGGGGAGTAGCTACAAAGAAAAGGTTGTTGAAGAAATATCAAAATGTGAAAACGAAGTTTTCCTAAAATTTTTATATTCAATGATTCAATCGTTCAAAAAGAAATGGGGCATCTAGTGCCCCTCTTTCTCGTAAAGATAATCTATATTGTCATAAATCGTTTGCTTATGCTCTTTAGATAAAGTTATAAGTTTTTTTACGCTTTCCAACATATTCATATCAGAATAAATGTCGGCTATAATATCTGTATCTGCATTATTAAGATTATCTTCCCATCCCATGATGTAAGCAGGAGAAACATGAGTGATTTTTGCGATCTCCTCAATCTTATCGCTTGGGATATTCGTTACAATTCCATTTTCATATTTGAATAATGTCTGTTTGCTTACTCCGATCTTTATTGCGAGATCGGTTTGCGCTATTCCGTTTTTCTCCCTTGCCATTTTTATTCTTTCTCCTATTGTCATCTGTATATCCTCCTTCCTTTGTTTGTAATTCAATTATAACACAAAAAAGTTACAAGTCAAGAAAAAAATAACTTGACAAGTTACAAAAATGTTGTATAATGATAGTAACCTAAAAAGTTACCACGAAGGTTAGGAAGGAGACAATAAGACATGGTAAACGCAAAAAAACTTAGAGGAATCATAGCAGAAAACGGAAAGACGCAGGCAGATGTTGCGAATATGATTGGGATAACTCCAAAGACATTTTACAGCAGAATGCAGAAGGGCGTTTTTGGAAGCGACGAAATTCAGATTATGATAGACAGGCTGAACATTTCAAATCCGATGGATATTTTTTTTGCTAAAGAGTAACTTAAAAAGTTACAAGAAGGAGGCTATTTGGTGAGCAAGGTTAAAAATCGAGCAGTTGCATTTTTTAACAAGCATTTTGTGAAGTGGAAATTTCTTAACAGTATGTTTGCTGTTCCGTTTTGCAAGGATGGAAAGATGTATCTGCACATTTCACAAGTATGTGGAAATGGAACAAGAGTTGTAAAAAGAACGTTCCTCGTTGAGCATTTGGTTGATGATAACTTGGCGGTTACAGACCAAACGCTCGCAGAAGAAAAAAGAGTGTTCAAAAATCCTACATTACTTTAAGCCATGTAGTATATCCGCACTCTTTGCATTCTGGCAACATTTCGCCGCTATGCTTTATGGTGATAATTCCACTTTGGTTTTCTCCGCCACATTGCATACACACATACGTTCCTTTGCTGACAGTTTCGTATGTCGCAAATGTTTCAGAACAACTACTATCCATATTGCACCACCTTCCCTTGCTTGATAAGGGAATTATAACACAAGAAAGGAGAAACATGAACGAATTACAGATTTTTAATAATGAAGAATTTGGAGAAATCCGAACAGTATTAGCGAATAATGAACCTATGTTTTGCTTGCCTGATGTGTGCAAGGCATTAGAACTTTCAAACAGCCGTGTTGTCTCTGCGAGATTAGATGATGACGAACGGTGTAAGTTAGACTTACCCCGTCAAGGAGAAACATGGTTTATTACAGAAAGCGGTCTGTACGCAGTTATATTAAGAAGCGACAAACCAAACGCAAAGAAATTTCGCAAATGGGTAACGTCAGAGGTTCTTCCGTCAATCCGTAAGAATGGCGGATATATAGCCGGGCAAGAAACACTATCTGACGATGAATTGCTTTCAAAGGCGTTGCTTGTGGCACATAACAAGATCGCCGAAAGAGACAAGATTATCGAGCAGAAACAGGCAAGAATTGAGCAGATGAAACCGAAAGCGATATTTGCAGATGCGGTGGCAACAAGCCGGACATCTATCCTTATCGGAGATTTGGCGAAGCTGATTTGCCAGAATGGTTATCAGATCGGGCAGAAGAGGTTGTTTGAATGGCTTCGGAGCAACGGATATCTGTGTAAGAGCGGTTCGTCACGCAATATGCCGATGCAGAGATATGTCGAACAGGGATTGTTTGAAGTGAAAGAAAGCAACGTGCAGAACCCTGATGGAAGCGTAAGAATTACACGCACAACTAAGATTACTGGCAAAGGGCAGTTGTACTTTGTCAACAAATTTTTAGGGAAGGAGAATGTGTAGTGAAGCAACCCAAGAAACTTACAAGAACACAGAAAGAAATCGTTCATTCGCAAGGCTATAACGTAGATGAATGGATGGTAAGAAGAGAAACGGAGCTCCATTTGTTCTTGGTTCACAAGGACACAGGAAGAAGAGTAACCGTTGACAATTACATTCGGAGGGCGAGAAAATGAGCAGATTCAACCCATACGTGGTTGCTGGAAGCATTATGGCACTTGCGGGCGCATATTCGATTTCGGATGAGTTTCAGTTGGTTCCGAAGATTATCTTAATTATCGGAATGGTACTTATGATCTATGGATATTGGAACTATGACAAAATCGACAAAGCATTAAGAATTTATAGAAAAATGGAAGGGAGAAATAAAAGAAATGGGAGAAGTAAAGAATATGTTCGATTTGAACAAACTGAACTTAGAAGATGAACTGAACGAGGCTGTTTCTTTCGAGGAAGGATTGGCGGAGTATGTCGAGAACACGAAGGACGCATCCGTTGATACCTTGGCAGAGGAATTTAAGGATTTCCCGATGTTCAAATTGTATGCCGGAGCGGTAAGAGGTGGCGCAGATGCCGAGATTACAACACGATTGATCGGGTCAATGATTCTTGGTCGGTCGATTACAGACGAAAAATTCAGAGATCGGCTGAATAAGGTTTCGTATGATCTTACGTTTAGCGCAATCGACGAAATTATGAGAAAGGAGATTCAACATGAAGAAGATAAGAATTAAGCATATTTTTTTGCAGAATTTTGGTAAATTCTTCGGTGCGAATACTGTTGATGCTGACATTTCCGAAAGAACAGAGATTTGCGGAGTGAATGAATCCGGCAAGACAACCATCAAGCGCGCTGTGCAGTATGTGCTTAATTGCCGGGATGATAACGGCAAGGAAATCACAGGAATCCGACCACATGATGAATCCGGAAATGATTATTCAGGAATCGAGACAACGTGCGCAGTTACGTTTGAGATAGATGGCACAGAGAAAGAACTGAAAAAGGTTTTTTATGAGAGACTTAATAAGAATGGAGATTTTGAGGGAAATAATGCTGATCCATACGTTAACGGAATACTAAAGAAAACAAAGGATTACGCAGAGTTTCTGACAGATGAGTTCTTGGATGCTGACAGACTTCAATATTGTTTGAATGCACAATCGTTACTGAAGAAGGCACCACCAGATCAGAGAACAGTGCTTGAAAAAACGTTTGGAGATAAAACTACATTAGATATCGCACAGGAAGATGAACAGTTTGCATCTATATTACCGATGCTTGAGGATGGAACAATCAAGGAATTAAAGGAGCGTTGCAATCGTACTCTGAATGGTTCGCGTGGAAAATCATCGTCTAAAGGACTTCGGCAGATCGCAGATGAATATGCACCACGTATCGACGAATTGATGAAGCAAAAGACGGATATTGACGTGTCGCAGTTGCAGTCTATGAAGTCGGACATTGAATCCAAAATCGAAGTTGTAAACGGAAAAATCAAGGATGCATCGGCGGAGCATGACGCATTAGGACAGGAGATTTTGAACCTTAAATTTGAACTGTCCGGTTTGCAAAATAAGGCGAACGAGAATCTTGATAATACGAGAGCGGAGCTTACACAGAAGTCTTTTGATGCAAATAAGGAACTGATTGCACAGAAGAACATTCAGAATGATCTGTTGCGCAAGAAAGAGAGCCTTGAATCGGAATTTAAGCGACATGTTGCTCTTCGTGAGCAATATGCAGAAGATTGGAAGCGGACCAACACAGAGACAATCGGAGAGAATGACACAATCTGCCCTACTTGCCATAGAGAGCTGGATAATGCCGACGAAATCCGGGAGAGGTACGAAGAGACAAAGAAACAGAGACTTGACAACATTGTTGCAAGTGGGAACTTCGAGAAATCGGAACTTGAACGCTGCAAGGCAGAGATTGAACAGACAGAGAAGCAAATACAGCGACTTGGCAAGAAGGTATCAGATTTACAGATCGAATATGATTCGCTGAACAATCGTATAGATGGTATGCCGGTGTGCGTTGATATTACGAACACTTCCGAATACAAGAAAGTCAAGTTGGAATTGGACGAAAAAGAAGCTCTTTATAATAAGGAAGCGATTGGTTCAAATTTGACCGATTCTTTGAAAGAGGAACTTAAAAAACTGCAACATGATCTGTTGGATGTGACGGAGAAAATCGGAAAGTCATCGGTCAATGATTATATTGACAATCAGATATCACAGCTTCGTGAACAGCAGAGAGACACGCAACAGAAGATCGCCGATCAGGAATCAATCCTTGATTTATTGAAGAAACTCGACCGAAAGAAAAATGAGATTCTTTCGGAAAATGTAAATCAGTATTTGGAGTTTTGCAAAGTGCGGTTATTCAGACCGCTTATCAACGGAGATACAGAAGAGTGCTGTGAGTTCGTGTATAAGGGAGAACCATATAACCGCAACATGAACCACGGCGCAAAGTTGCTTACAGAGATTGATATTTGTCGTGCATTCCAGCGTAAGAATGACGTGGAAATGCCAATCATTATTGACGATACGGAATCCCTGGATGCATGGAGAATACCGGAGATTGACACACAGTTGATTGTTATTCGTAGAACTGACGACAAGAAACTGATTATTAAGAACATGGAGGAATGAGATTATGAGTAAATTTAAGGTTGGAGACAGAGTGAAGCTTGTGAATCCTATGGAGCTTGGGCGGAATTTTTGGGGCAGAATAGGAGTAGTTGAGTATATCGAAAAGGACAATCAGGACGCCCTTGATTATGCGGTTGAGTTTGACGAAGAATCACCTAAATTCCATGATTGCTTCGGTCATTGCGTGAAGAATCATGGATATTGGTGCAATGACGAAATGATTGATCTTGTAGAACAGGAGCAGTATTACAACGGAAAGATTTTTGTTGTCGATAGCAATTCTTTTACATTTGAAGCCGGACATATTTACGAATTTGTGAATGGCCGTGTGAAGATAAATGGACTTAAATACCCTATTGTGTTTCCGCCATTAAAGAATTTCGAAGCCGTGAAAGATTATTTGGGTAGTGGAAGCTATGTTAGGGCAATGGAAGTAAAAGAAGATTAGGAGGGAAAGTAATATGGCAGAGAATACGCAGGTAGCAGAGAAGAAAGAATTTACCACTTCGTTAAGTGAGTGGAGCAATGCAATGACAGGATTGATTATTGAAGATTATAAATCTTGCGGGATGAAGATGGATGATTACTCGAAAGAGTGCGCTATGGAAGCAATGACAAGTATTTACAACCTTGTCAAAAACGACCCAAAGGTTAGCGGTATGGGAACCCTTGATACAAGCAATTTAAGAGGGATTGTAAAGCGTTGTGCATCTCTTAAATTGAATGCAAGCGCATATCCAAGAGAGTGTTATTTTCAGTTACGAAATGTAAAAGTTGGAACTGATCCTCAGACAGGGAAGGATGTTTGGCAGAAACAGGTAGAAATGGGAATCGAGGGCAGCGGCTACGATTCATTGCTTGCTAATTATGGCAAGGATGTAAAACAGGTATATCCATATTGGGTAATTAAGGAAGGAGATGTATATATCCCACCAAAACACAAAGGACTTACAGTTACAGAACCGGAATGGGAAGAAAAATTCTTGTCAGATAAGGCTGTCAGGGTTGTATATCCTGTGAAGTTGAATGATGGAAATATCACATATCTTTCGGCAGACCGCGACAGCGTAAAAATCAATCTTATGGCGCATGTTAAGCAAAACTTGATGAATGTTACTTTTGGAATTTGTGCTGATAGATATAAAGCAACGGAAAAACAGAAATCGGAGATTAAGGCAAAAAAAGAAGAGATTCTTAATGCTCTTAGATTATGCAAAACCGTTGATGAAATGCTTAAATGCGAGATTGCAAGACCATATATCAGCGGCGCATGGCTTGATACGCCGGAAAGCATGATTGTCCGTAAAATGTGCAACAATGCGACGAAAAAATATCCAAAGAATTACGATCCTATGGCGAGACAGGCACAGATGGAAATGGACGAGGTATATCAGATTTCAAAAAGTGAGATTGAAGAAAACGCCAATTCCGTTGACTTTGACGAGGATGTTGTAGATTCAGAAATCGTGAGCGAAGAATCGGCAGAGCCGGAGTTTATGAAGGGAGAGTAAGGATGAGAGTAATTTCGCAGAACGGAACAATGGATTTTCCGTACGATAACAGTTTGGTTTTTCTGTATGAAAACAGTGTAAAAAGAAATACTTGCGTAGAAATACAATTATATGGGGGCACGGAGATTGACGCTGCAGCTGAATATTCAACCAAAGAAAAGGCGACTAAGGCTATGGCAATGCTTAGAGAAGCATATTGCAATAATGAGTTTTATCATCACACAGCCACGACAAATACTTTTCAAGGAGCTATGGGCCTTTTAAGCAGTGAAAAATTCAAAGAGGTAACGAGCGAGTATTTTCAGTTCCCACAGGATGATGAAATCGAGGTGTGAGTATGAAAATTATTAAAGGTAAAGAGAAAGAATACAAGGATTGGTACGACAAGAATAGTGACGAATACAGCAGAGCTTGCTTCAATTATGCTGAAAGGTGGGCTGAACTGTTAGAAGCAGAAATTGGCAAGAGCAATGATGTTACGAAGTGCTTTGTTGATAATGCAGACAGATTGAGCCATGAAGCAGACACAGAGGGCATAACAGGATTTATGTACGGATGCGCAGTTAGTATTCTTTCACAGTGCTGGGAATACGGAGAGTATTTGAGAAAGTGGCATAACAAAGAGTATGACTATGACGGAGACGGAGTTGTAAATCCAGCGATTATGACAGTAGGTGTGAAATGATGAAACTTAAATGTATCGCAACAGGAAGTTCCGGGAACTGCTACACATTAACTTCCGAAAGTGGAGAAACGCTTATCCTTGATTGCGGAATACCGATTAAGGAGATTAAGAAAGGCTTGAATTGGAACATAAGAAACGTGGTTGGCTGCATAGTCAGCCACGTTCATTCAGACCATAGCAAGTCGGTAAAAGATTTTGAGAATATGGGAATACCTGTATTTGCACCATACATAAGCGAAAAACCTATGAAGATTGGAAATGGAGATTTTAGAGTACAGCCATTTGACCTAACAACATTAGACGGCAGATGGACACACACAAATGCAGATGGTAGCGAATGTCCTTGTTATGGATTTTTGATAACTCACCCAGAGATGGGGAGAATGCTTTATATAACCGACACAAATTTAATTAAGTGGCGATTCAAAGGCATAACTCACATTCTCTTAGGTGTGAACTATGACAAGGATTTAATCGACAATGAAGATTCCGCAAAGGTAAACCACGTATATCGGGGGCATATGAGCATTGACACGGCTTGCGATTTTGTGAAAGCGAACAATTCAAAGGATTTGCAAAATGTGATTATGTGCCATTTATCGAAGAATAATGCTGATAAGAATTTATTCATTGAGAAGATGAAAAAAACTGTTCCAAATGTGAATGTGGAAGTTGCAGAGCGTAACAGGGAATGGTTGCTACGGAATCCGAATGAATGTCCGTTTTAAGGGAGGAGTATTAAATGAGATTTAGATTGATAACAACGTCAATTATTGATGCAGAACCTATTTTAATAAAATATCCACAGTTAAAGGATAAGGTTGAAATTGTGGATGGCGATGCTTATGTCGAAGTTGAAAGCACAGAAGAACTTATGGAACTTGCAAAACTTTCAGGCGAGATTGTTGTCGGAGAAGATTTCATCGGAACGAAAGAACCGTTTATTGAAATATATGACGGTTACAGAGAATAAAAAGGAGTGACAGCATGAAAGATATTGAAGAGATTAAGAAAACTCTTTCCTACGTGAAGAAAATCGACATCAATACGTACAGCGCAGAAATCATGGTCGGAAAGTATAAGGGCAGCGTTGTTTTCTCTAACAATGAAAGAGGTTATGAACATGTAAGTTTCTGTCCGTATAACGGACGTTTACCTGATTGGAATGCAATGTGCGAGCTGAAAGATGCGTTTTTCGACGATGAAGAGGAAGCATATCAGATCATGCCAAAGAAGAGTGAGTATGTAAACATGGTTGATAATTGCTTGCATCTGTGGAGACCACACAACGGATTGGAACTTGGACTTCTTACACGTATCAAGCATGGTAGGGTTATTCAGGACAGAACGGTTCCATTGAATGTGTCAAATGCAGATAATTTTGATGTAAGGAGATAAAACGATGAAAGAAAATTTGCATGAAGAAATAGAAAAATATCAGTCAGCAATAAATAATTTGTCCGGGGAAGAATCGGATATAAACACAATTAAAGGGTTGATTGCCAAGTATTACAGCATGAATCGACACATGATCGAAACATCTTTATATGATGTCTTTGAATATGAAAACAAAATCACCTCTTTGACGACAGAACCATTAAAAGATTTAGCAATTGAAAATGCGAAGCTTAAAGGAGAAGTAAATAAGCTTAGAGTTAAGCTAAAGCTTGGTGAAAAATACAAGAGAGGTGTTGTGGATGAGCCGATGGAAAGAAAATGATTGCGTTGGATGTCCGCAAGGTTGCATTAACTGTGGTAGGCAGAATGACTATTACGTGTTTGAGTGTGACAGATGCGGTGAGACAACAACCGATGCAGAAAAGTTTATTCACGATGGCGATAACGATTATTGCCAAGATTGTTGGTGTGAAAGGAATTATGAAATGGGAATGAAACAGGATGCTATGCAGTGCAAAGCCATTGATGCAGACAATAAAGAATGGGTATATGGCGGCATTGTGATACAGGATTGGAAAGACAATTTTGTATTCATTATCGAGAAATCAGAGGGAGCATGTATGCGATCTGCGAAGGAACTTCTCATGGATATGGCACACATCATTGACAAGGACACGATTTGCCGATGTACCGGACGCAGAGACACAGATGGAGAGCTTATCTATGAACACGATATTTGCGAAGATAAGAACGGCAAGCGGTATGTGTGCCGGTGGATTGCAAGTGCAGCGTGTTTCGAGTTCAAATGTAAAGAGACAGGAATTTCATACGAAATGACGTATGCAGAGGATTTCATTGTCAAGGGCAATGAATATGATGATTTAACATATTAGAGATGGAGGTATTAAACATGAACAAAGTAATTTTGATGGGTCGATTGACCCGCGACCCGGAAATCAGATACACACAGGCATCAGAACCGTTGGCAATCGCAAGATATACACTTGCAGTTGATCGTAGATTTCAGAGAAAAGACAATTCTGGGAACGAACAGAACGCAGATTTTATTAGCTGCATTGCTTTCGGAAAGAACGCCGAGTTTGCAGAAAAGTATTTGAAGCAGGGGACAAAGATTGCGATTGTAGGACGCATCCAGACAGGAAGTTACACGAACAAAGACGGAAATAAGGTGTACACGACAGACGTTGTTGTCGAAGAACACGAATTTTGCGAAAGTAGGCAGGGCGGTAATACACAGGATGCACCGAAGCCGATGCCTTCCGATGCCGGATTCATGGATATTCCGACAGGATTGACAGGCAACGATTTACCATTTAAGTAGGAGTTGATGATATGGGTAATAAACATACAATGACAGACTTGTATCAGATGCAATCACTTCCTCTTTCTGCAAAAATTAAAATGACAGCACGAAGGATAACTGAATGGGTCGATCGGTTTGGAGAAGAAGGCGTTTACGTCAGTTTCAGTGGTGGGAAAGACAGCACAGTATTGGTAGACATTGTGCGAAACGTTTGCAAATATAAAGATATTCCGTTGGTGTTTGTCGATGTTCCAACGCAATATCCGGAATTAAAGAAATTTGCGCAGACATTTCAAAATTTGATTGTTTTGAAACCAAAAATTTCATTTTCGGAAGTTTGCGAAAAGTATGGTTTCCCAATGATAAGCAAAGAAGTTTCAAATTGCGTTAGTGGTGCAAGAAAATACGTTAAATACCTTGACAGCCAAAAATGTAATAACACAATCTTAACAGACAGACAGACAGACAGACAGACAGACAGACAGACAGACAGACAGTCCCGTATGCTTGCTACATGGCAGATCTGCTAGGAATAGACAGGAGAATAGACAAGCAGAACGAACAGTACAAGAGTTTGCAGATGGGAGTTATCCCTAGCGGTTCAGAATATAGGTTACGCAGATTAAATGGAGAATTGAAAGACAGAAAAGGAAATTATAGTCAGTTTAATCAAGAAAAATATAAATTCTTTCTTGATGCACCATTTGATATAAGCGATATGTGCTGTATGGAAATGAAACATAAACCTGCATTTGCTTATGAAAAGCAAACGAAAAGAAAACCTATTTTAGCTGTTATGGCAAGCGAAAGCACTATGCGTACACAGAAATGGTTACAGGATGGGTGTAATGCTTTCAATGTAAAAAGACCACACAGCAACCCTATGAGCTTTTGGACGGAACAAGATGTATTGCTTTACATCAAAGAAAATAATTTGCCGATATGTTCTGTTTATGGTGATGTGGTTACAGATGATGAAGAGACCGGGCAGACTAATCTTTCAGATTTTATGGATATGGAAGAATTTGAACTAGGTAGACCGATTTTACATACTACCGGATGCGATAGAACCGGATGTGTTCTGTGTGGATTCGGATGTCACTTAGAAAAGGAAAGCAGATTTGAACGCTTAAAGCAAACGCATCCTAAATTCCATAACCTTCTGTACGTTCTGAAAAACAACGGCATTACCTACGCGGAAGCTATTGATTGGGTAAATGAACACGGACATTTCAATATTAAATATTAAATTTTATAAGTGGTGGGCGGCAGGGATAAAGGAGAGTGAAAAATGTGGTAAATATTGACGAGCAGAATCAGTACAATCAAGGCGTTGACGACGTTGTACAGGCGATTAAAGACCTTGTGAGCGAGAACCCAACGGATTGCTTTGCACAGATTGTATCTGATTTAGACCAGATAGCAAGCGACTTAAAGGAGTGTGAGGCATAAGTGGCTACGAATTACAGACAAGTGTATGCGATTGAGAAAAATAACAAAGACAGACTTCTCAAAGTGAATCCTAAGTTGAATGACAAGAGCGGTATATATTTCTTGCTTCGAGAGGATGAAAACGGATTCAAGTTTGCGTACATCGGGCAGGCGGTACATGTAATCAGCAGATTGGCAAGTCATTTATCCGGTTATCAGCAACACATAGATTTAAGTATCAGATCACACGGATTGTACGATGCAGAGAAAAACCCTTACGGATGGCGAGTTGAATTTATGAATCTTCCGGCTTCACAGCTTGACGAAGCGGAAAAAAAGTATATCAGATTATACGCCGATAAAGGTTATCAGCTTAGAAATGTCAGTTTAGGCGGCCAAGGAGAAAATCGTGCAAGCGGTTCAATAGGCGAGAGAAAGGCACCTAAAGGCTATATGCAGGGCGTACAGCAAGGCAAAAAAGTGTTAGCGAGGGAATTATCCTCTATCGCTGAAAAGCACCTTATAATCCGCTTAAAGCCAGAAAAAGAGCATAATAAGGTGTCGCAGAAACAGTATGAAAAGTTTATGGATTTATTAAAGGAGGGTGAAAGCGATTGAATAAGCCTATATTAGATGTTTGCTGTGGAAGTAAGATGTTTTATTTTGATAAAGAAAATCCTAATGTATGCTTTATGGATTGTAGAGAGTTAGAAGATACTCTTTGTGATGGCCGTAAATTAAAAATAAAGCCTGACATAGTAGCAGATTTTCGGAACATTCCATTTGATGATAATACGTTTTCCATGGTTGTGTTTGACCCACCGCACTTGTTAAGAGTTGGTGAAAAATCTTGGTTGGCCAAGAAATATGGAAAGCTATCTGATACTTGGCCACAGGATTTAAAACAAGGATTCGATGAATGTATGAGGGTTCTGAAACCATACGGAACATTGATTTTTAAATGGAACGAACAGCAAATAAAATTATCGGAAGTTTTAAAATGCTTTAGCAGCAAGCCTATATTCGGGAACAAAAGAGCAGATACGCATTGGGTTGTATTTATGAAAGCGGGTGATTCAGAGTGAATTTAACAAGAGAAAACGAAGATAACATAACAGAAGCGATACACGGACTTGATATTTTTACTAAAAATTGGTGCATGAATTGCGCAGAGACCGACAGGCAGAAAGATTTGATATTCAGATGTAAAGAATGCGAGTTTGGTCAAGAATCGGGAGAGTGCTTAATTAAAGTATTTGCAAACGACCACAAACACGATTACCCATTAGAAGATTTTGGGAGTATGGGTATGCACTAACTAAAAATCAAAGAAAGGAACAGGACGCGCGCATAAAACCTAGGTTTCCTTTTGGTAAAAAATGTTAGATTTTGGATATTATAACATGGATTGTATACAAGGAATGAAAGAATTTCCTGACAAATATTTTGACCTTGCGATTGTAGACCCACCATATGGGAGAAAGGAACACGGTGGAAGAAATAGAAGCGGATATGTTAGGCAGAAAAACGGAAGTAAAATATTCGTAAAAGATGGGCAGTACGGAAATCGGAATTGGGATAACGATCCCCCTTCAGAAGATTACTTCAATGAACTTATGAGGGTTTCAAAAAATCAAATTATTTTTGGCTGCAATTACTTTGATCATCCGCTAATAGGTGGTCGTATCGTTTGGGATAAATGCAACGATGGAAGCGACCAGTCAGACGCAGAAATAGCATACTGCAGTATGAATGATAGGGTTGATATTTTTCGCTATATGTGGCGAGGAATGTTCCAAGGAAAATCAATTACTGAAGGTACTACCCAGCAGGGTAATAAAAGATTGAACGAAAAGCGCATACACCCAACGCAGAAACCAGTTGCGTTATATGAATGGTTATTAAGCAGATACGCAAAGCCTAATGACATTATACTTGATACTCATGTAGGCAGTGCAAGCAGTCTGATAGCTTGCTATAACGCAAATCATAAATTTGTTGGATTTGAGCTTGACAAATACTATTACAAGGCATCAAAGCAGAGGTTAGATACCGAAATGGCACAAATGAGATTAAGTGATTTTATGTGAGGTGATGTTGTATGAATTTTGAAAATTACTCTTGTGATAATCAAATGAGCATATTTGACTTCACAAGAGAACCAATCAGCATAACAAAGCCTATTCGCTTAATAGAATTATTCGCCGGCTACGGAAGTCAAGCAATGGCTTTAAAAAGAATAGGTGCAAAATTTGAGCATTACAGGGTTGTGGAATTTGATAAGTATGCTATTGCAAGCTATAACGCAGTACATGGAACGAATTTTCCTACAATGGATATAACTAAGGTTCATGCAGAAGATTTGAATATTTGCGATACAGAAACCTTTACTTACTTACTTACTCTTTTCCGTGTACGGACCTGTCTGTTGCCGGGAAGCAAGCCGGAATGTCTAAGGGCAGCGGTACACGATCAGGTCTTTTGTGGGAAGTTGAAAGAATACTGACAGAAATCAGAGATGGTGGAGGAGAGTTGCCGCAAATTTTATTCATGGAAAATGTACCACAAGTACACGGCAAGAAAAATATTGATGATTTTAAAAAGTGGTTGGAATTTTTGGAAAGTTTAGGCTACACGAACTATTGGAAAGATTTGAATGCTAAAAATTATGCGGTAGCACAAAATAGAAACAGATGTTTTATGTTTTCATTCTTAGGGAATTATTCATATAATTTTCCGAACCCTATACCACTTAAAAAGAAACTCAAAGACTACCTAGAGGATAATGTAGACGAGAAGTATTACATCAACAATGAAAAGGCTGACAAGCTGATAAAACAGCTTATTGACAACGGTACATTACCACAACACAATCTTGACAGACAGACAGACAGACTTGCGTTGATGGAACAATCAATAAGCCGCAGCAAAGAGAAGTTGCAAACTGTATCAAAGCAAGATATGACGCAGGAATCTCAAATTTGCGGTCGGACGGAAACTGTATTGTTGAAAGCGGTTGATTTGTCAATTAACAATCCAAAAGAAAAGATTATTGCTAATTGCATTTTGTCTCATATTTCAAAAGATGGAAATGCAATAGGAAAATATGCATCATTAAATACAGGAGTGATTGAATGCAAGAAGTTAAAGTTATAGGTTCATTTCAAAGCAAATTTGAAAGCACTAACAGAATTTATAATGTGGGGGTCACCCCAACATTTAGTACAATGCAAGGTGGAAACCAGGAGCCTAAAGTAATCGTAGAGGAATTAGGATTTATGGATAATGGAACAGGAAAACATCAATCTAACACGGTTTACAACGAAAATGGTCTGTCTCCTAGTATCACAACAATTACTTGTGGTGGAACACAACAGATTAAAATATGTGAGCAAATTCCGTGCAAATTGAATAAAATGCCAGAAGGACATTTGGATAGCTTAGATAATGCCAAAATATGCGACATTGATACCCCTACCGAAAGCACAGTAACATCGAGATATTATAAGGGAATAGGTGCACACAAAGACAATATGTGTATAGTTGCTATGCGTGGTAGAAATCCAGATAATCCGTCGGATAGAACCACAGGAATTCCAATAGAACAGAGATTAGAGGTAAATATACAAGGTACAAGTAATTGCTTGACAAGTGTACAGAAAGACAACATGATACTTGAAAGTGTTCTTGCTATTGACGAACAGAACATGAGTGTGCGTAAAGAAACTTTCGGAACTCTAACAACGGATGGAAGTAGTCCAAGGCACAACAACCGAGTGATGATTAACCAATATCGTATCAGAAAGCTAACACCGAGAGAATGTGGAAGGCTGATGGGTGTATCTGATGAAGATATTGACAAAATGGCAGCAGTCAACAGTAACACACAGTTATATAAGCAATTTGGCAATAGCATCGTTGTAGATGTTATGTGTGCCATGTTTAGGAATTTGAACATTGAGCAGGAGTGATTAAATGATAAAACCAACAGCACCGTGCATGGGTTGTTCTGATAAGCATATCGGTTGTCATGGAATATGCGACATGTATAAGGCATATACAGAAGCAAATGAGGAATTTAAAGAGAGTATTCGACAGCAGAAGTTTGTACATAATTCTTTGAAAGATATGCATAAGGAACAATATGAGCGGTACAAGAGAAAACGTCACAAAGAAAATTAGGAGTGTGATTGAAAATGAGCAAAAGCAAAGAAGAACAGGCGAGACGTGAGGGAATGTCTTATGCACTTAGATACGCAAGGGAACACGGCTTAGATGCCTTAGAATCCGATTTAAAGAAGCGTGGAGCATATAACATACCTGTGCGGATTGATGATAAGGCATTGCAGGAGTTTACGGATAATGCCAAGAACATGATGCTTGACACGATTCTGATTCTTGCATCTGTAACACTGCATGATGAATTTGGATTCGGTAGAGAACGTTTAAATAGGTTTAAGAAGCGGTTTAATTTCAAGGCAGAGTGTATCGGTGAAAACTATACCGATTGGAACGATCAGATATCAATATTAAAAGAAGAGTGCGGATTGGAGTATTCAATCCGCATGAATGAAAAGGATGTGAGATTAAAGTGATTATTATTGATTCAAACGTAGTGAAAAAAAGTATTGAGCATTATGGCTCCGATTTGCAGACTACTGTATGCATGGAAGAGTGTTCGGAGCTTATACAGGCAATTAGCAAAATGAAGCGTGGCAAAGATAATAGAGACAATCTTATTGAAGAGATGGCTGACGTTATGATCTGTATGGATATTCTGAAACAGGTGTACGGAGTATCTGATAGCGAGATTCAGAATTATGTATGTAAGAAGCAGGATAGATGTGTCGGGAGGATGAAGAGTGATGAATCATAGGAAGTGGAAAAAGTCATATAAGAAACGGTACGGAATACGACCGATTATCTTTCTTGATAAAAAGCGGAAAGATAAGGCTATGGCTATGATACGTGATTATATGTCACAGGTTACGATTTACACACCGGAGAATCAGTATTATTGGGAACTTGGATGCCATTACAACGAGACTTCGATAGATAGCAAGAAATCAATGCTTAAAGCGTGGGAAGTCGGTGTATAGTCAATGAATGCAGAAGAGTTTGACAGGCATTTGATATCTTACCATGAGGGCGGTGATGATTACAGATATTGCTTTTCCAGGCAAGAGACGGAAACAATTAAGAATGCGCTGAATGGATATGACAAGGCGATTGACGATGTAATGAATATGCTGAATGATATAGACTTTTGCGGTGGTACAAAAGAAACGCTTGCTTGCGCAAATGCAACGCTTAACTATATCAAGGAAGAAATAAAGAAGTTAAGAAGTGGAGGTGTGGTAGATAATGACGATTGATGAATCAATAGAAAGATTTAAAGCCTTGGCAGAAAAGGGGCATATTATATTTTCAAGAGACCCTGATATTGCTGAAAAATTAAACAAAGAATATAGGCAAGTTGCAGAATGGCTGGAAGAACTGAAAGCATACAGAGAACAGCATCAGGCATTGTGTGATGCATACGATGTAAATACAGTTGAAGATATTTACGATAAAGCGATTGACGATGTTATCAAAGCAGCAGATAAACTTTGCGGATATTACACCGGAGAATGCAAGAATCTTACGCGTGATGATCTTCTTAAAATTGCAGAAGATTTGAAAAATACATAGAAATCTTTGAGGAGTGATGATTTTATGGGAAACTTTGTAAAGATAGATCGAAAGATTCTTGAATGGGAATGGTGGGATGATTTCAACACATTTAGGTTGTTTTTTTACATGCTTGTGTCTGCATATTGGAAAGATGGGTACTATAAAGGCGAACTGATCGAGCGTGGTTCTTTTCCATCTTCCATATCAAAATTGGCATCTGAAACAGGCTTAACTGACAATGAAATTCGCAACGCGCTAAAGCACCTTAAAAGCACAGGCGAAATAACAAGCAAAGCACATAGTAAATATAGCGTATTTACTATAAAAAATTACAATTTGTATCAATCAGATAACAAGCAAAAATGCGATGAAACCACAAGCACCGATGCAATCAAAATGCAATCAGATAACGAACAGATAACGAACCTCCCTATTATAAAAGAAGTAAAGAATATAAGAAGTAAAGAATATAAGAATAATATAGGGGCGAAAACGACACATTATGACGATCCCGATCTTAATTCTGCATTCGCTGAATTTTTGGATATGCGTAAGAAGATTAAAAAGCCGATTGCTACGAAACAGGCACTTACGCGTATGAAAAATAAAATTGAAAGATTGTCCGGCGGAGATACCAGATTAGCGATTAAGATTCTGAATCAGTCGGTAGATCATTGTTGGTCGGATGTATATGGACTTAAAAATGATTATAGCAGCAGACATATATCCGAAGATGCAAAGTCTAAATCCGTAACCGATATGCAGTTAGATTCGCTTGCAGAACGTCAAAAACAGAGCGTTCCGATTATGAGCGATGAAGAAATAAATAAAATGTTTGAAGAGGAGTGATGATATGGAGAGATTAACGAAGAAAAATGACAGTGGAGGTCACTACTATCCGAAATGCTTTGAAAAGTGTAACGGATTGGGGGCGAGTAGCAAATGCGATGACTGTGAGATTATGACAAGTGTTTGCGAGAAGCTTGGAGATTATGAGGACTTAGAGGAGCAGGGCAGACTTGTTAAATTACCTTGCAAGGTGGGAGATACTTTGTACCGGGTAAATAAAGGAGCAAAAGAGCCGGTTATTATGATGCGTGTTTTGCAGCTATATATTAAGCAGCTTCATAAAGACAGAACAGTCATAAGAATTGATGCTATCAATGATGATGACATGGGTGAGAGTTGTTATTTTCTAGAGAATATTGGTAAAACAGTATTTCTCACGAAATCCGAAGCCGAAGAAAAACTGAAAGAATTGAGAGGTAAAAATGAATAAACGAAAAGCAATACCTAAAAAAGTGAGACAATCTGTATATCTTATGTATAACGGACATTGCGCTTACTGTGGTACAGAAATATCTTACAAAGATATGCAGATAGACCATGCAACACCGCTTAGAATAGGCGGATCAGACGACGTTTCAAATTATATGCCTGCTTGTAGGAGCTGTAATCACTATAAAGCCACTTTAGATATTGAGGGATTTAGAAATTACTTGTCTGAAATACACAAAAGACTTATGCGTGATAGCATACCATATCAAGTGGCGGAGCGGTTTGGAATTGTGAAGCATATGTCGGACGATGTGAAATTCTATTTTGAAGAATTGAGAGGTGGAGAATATGAGTGATATTGGAAAAGCAAAGTCACAGACCAAAGCCGACAGAATAAGGAATATGTCGGATGAAGAGTTAGCAGAGTTTTTAGATATTGTCGGAGAAGATGGTATTTCCTCACAGTATGCGGACATTCCGTGCGATTGTTGCTGTGAAAAAACGGAATGTTCTAAATGCTGGAAAGAATGGCTTCAGTCAGAAGCAGAATAGGAGAGAATATGGAAGATAGATATTTATTCAAGGCTAAGAGGATTAGTGACGGAGAATGGGTGCAAGGCTACCTGTTTGATGATGGATTTGAAAATGGGAGAATATTTATAGGCGGTCTTGTTATTGAAAAATATAACGGAACTGCTTGTGATGATTGGAACGTTACCGGTATAGATTTCTGTGAAGTAGACCCATCCACCATCTGCCAATGTACAGGCTTGAAAGACAAGAACGGCAAGCTGATTTGGGAGAATGATATCGTTAAAGGTAAATACTATGATAATGGTAAATCGCATAGACATATAGGACAGGTTAAATATACATGCGAAGCATATAAAGTTGTAGGTGTAAAACAATATACAGGCTATCATGCTCGCTTAGATGGGTCTTATGAAGTTATCGGCAACATATTTGACAATCCAGAGTTGTCAGAAAGTGAGGAAAATTAGATGAATATAGGAGTTGCTTGTGCAATAGTTCATAACATAAATTCTGAAAAATATTCAGAAGATGAAAAAATTGAATCATTGAAAATGTTCTTAGAAATGCCAACACACAATGGAACGACTAAAGAGCAAATTCTTAAAGCATTTCGGTGGTTTTGGAATTTTTGTATTGAAGAAAGCGAGGGATAATATGACAGAGAGTGAAGCTATTGAAGAACTGAAATATGATTGTAATGAACTTGGTAAAGCAATCCCATGTGATACTTCATGGGGATGTTCTTTTGAAAATGCTTATGGAATGGCAATACAAGCACTTGAAAAGCAAATTCCTAAGAAACCACTATATATTGCAAATTTAGGTTGTACAGCATTATGGTTATGCCCAGTATGCGAAAGAAGAATAATCAGAAGTGATTTAGTTTACTGCCATCAGTGCGGACAGAAATTGGATTGGAGTGATGAAGATGAGCGAAGCTGAATATATGGAAGATGGAGCGGATTATTTAGAGGAAGGATGTCAAAGACAGACTTGTGATGGCTGTATGGCTTACAATTATTGTCTGATAAAAGAACAGGAGGGCGAAGAATGAGATTGATTGATGCGGACGAATTAAAAAATGTATTAGTAAAACACTTTGATGCTTATTTTAACGAAAATGGCAGACTTATGTATAGCGACCACATATGCACAAGCGACGATGTAAGCGATTTGTTTAATTTGATTGACAAGCAATCGACCGCATATGACACAGATGATGCCGTGGAGCGTTTAAAGAAAGCATCATACGAACGGTTCGGGAATGACGGCATGGGCGGAGAACTTGTAGTTAACTTAGATGATGTGATCGAGATTATAAAGGGTGGTGGTAAAATCTATGGGAAAGTTGATTGATCCGGAAAGATTAAAGAGCAGATTGGAAAGTTATGCTGAAACATACAAGAGTGCCGGCATGGATGTACCGTATGATATGGCGGTTGTGACGGACATCATAGATCGGAGCATTAACAGCTACGATGTGGATTATGTAGCAGAGGATGTAGCGGATATGCTGGAGGGTATTGTTGACGAAAATCTGCTTGATGATGTGGTGTCATGCATCAAAAGAGGGTATAGTTTGATTGCATACACCTAAAATCAGTATAAAGATTGTGAAAAAGTTGTAAGTTTTTTGACTTATTTGTATAACATGAGACGAGATATCTGTGTTATAGTTAATGTATTATAAATGGAAGTTGAAGGCATCGTGCATTTTGCATGGTGCCTTTTGCTTTATGCCTGCCGTACTCTTTAGCTGATCATATCCTCCGGTGCGGTAGGCTTTTTGTTTGGATGGATATTGTAAAGGATGGTGATTGTGATGGCTAAGCTTACAGCCAAACAGCAGAGATTCTGTGATGAATACCTGATTGATCTGAATGCCACACAAGCAGCTATCAGAGCAGGGTATTCGAAGAAAACGGCAAATAGAATCGGAACTGAAAACTTGTCAAAACTTGTAATCAGAGAATATATAGAAAACCAGATGGCGGAGAAAGAAGCGGCACTGATTGCCAATCAGGATGAGGTACTTAAGTATCTTACATCCGTGCTTCGTGGACAGAGCAAATCGACAGAGATTGTGATTGAAGGCTTGGGCGATGGAAGCACAAAGGCTCGGAAGATGGAGAAAGAGCCATCTGAGAAGGACAAGCTGAAGGCGGCGGAGCTTCTGGGCAAGCGATATGGATTGTACACCGAGAAGGTGGAAGAGAAAGTCGATATGGAATTGAATGTGACTATCGATTATGGAGATGAAGAAGATACCGGCGGTGATGCCGATTGAATCTGAATATAAAGGCAAATCCGTGTTTCCGGGAGGTAGACCGAAGCACGAAGCGATATATTGTGATGAAAGGCTCTGCCGGTTCAGGAAAGAGCGTTGACACAGCGCAGAACTACATTCTCCGGCTAATGAAGGACAAGGGCAGGAACCTTGTGTGTGTCCGTAAGTCAGATATCACAAACAGAGACAGCACCTATGCAGAGCTCACAGGTGCCGTGTATCGGATGTTTGGAGACAAGGCGGAGCGATATTGGAAGATGACCACATCGCCGTTGTCGCTTGAATGTCGGGCGAATGGCAACCGCATTATATTCCGTGGAATGAATGATGATAAGCAACGAGAGAAGCTTAAGTCAATCACATTCCAGAAGGGAAAGCTCACAGATGTGTGGTGCGAGGAAGCAACAGAACTGACGCAGGCAGATGTGGAAATTATAGATGATAGATTGCGTGGGGAATTGCCGCCCGGGCAGTTCTACCAGCTTAGAATGACCTTCAACCCGGTGAATAAGAATCATTGGATAAAGAAGGTCTATTTTGACAGATATGATCCGGACGTGCTGACACACCATAGTACATATCTTGGTAACCGCTTTATTGATGCGGCGTATCATCGGCGTATGATGCGTAGAAAAGAAGTAGATCCTGAAGGCTACAAGATATATGGTCTTGGCGAATGGGGCGAGATAGGCGGCTTGATTCTTCATAACTGGGAAATCGCAGATGTATCGCAGAATCTGAATGATTATGATGATATCGCAATCGGTCAGGACTTCGGTTTCAATCATGCGAACGCTATCTTGCTTCTGGGTATCAAGGATGATGATATATACATTCTCGATGAGATATATGTGCATGAGAAGGAAACAGCAGAGATCATTCCGCTGGCGATTCAGCATGCTATACCGACGAATAAGCCTATGTGGTGCGATTCCGCAGAGCCGGACAGAATCAAGACATGGAAGGGCGCTGGCTATCGTGCCAAGGGCGTTGATAAGGGCGGTTCCGCCGGATCTGTCAAAGCTCAGATAGACTGGCTCAAGGGTGTGGTCGATAAGAACCACATTATACGACGAAGAATATATGTTGCCCCTCATTGTGTAAATACAATTAAGGAGTTGCAGCAATGGAAATGGAAAAAGGACGAACGAACAGGCGAGTATATTGACGAGCCGGTTCCAATCATGGATGATGCGATGGCGGCACTTCGATATGGCATCGAAGGATGGCGTAAGCGTCAATCATGGATTTTTTAGTTAGAAAGGGCAAAGAATGTGCTTACAGTAGATGAGATTAAAAAGTTCATAGACGATGATAAGACGAGCGAGAAGAAGCGGTTTGCAAAGGTCGGTGAGCGGTATTATGACGGCGATAATGACATCAAGCAGTACCGCTTATTTTATTACAATGCAGATGGCAATCTGGTTGAAGATAAGACACGGAGCAATGTGAAGATACCGCATCTCTTCTTTACGGAGCTTGTAGATCAAGCGACGCAGTACATATTGTCTGGCAATCGAAACGGAGAGCGCATTGTATTATCAGACGATCCGGAGCTCCAGAAGCATATGGATAAGTATTTTAATAACAATGATATTTTCATGGATGAGCTGGCGGAGTGCATCACAGACTGCAAGGTAAAGGGATTTTCGTATATATATGCATATAAAGATGCGAATGACAGATATGCATTTGCGACAGCTGATTCCATGGGCGTTATCGAAGTACGTGAGAAAGACACGGACGATGGATGTGCCTATGTGATTTACTACTATACGGACCGTATAGATAAAGGACACAAGGTTATAACACGTGTGCAGGTATGGAGTGAGAAAGACACGACATACTATGCGATGGTTGACGACGGCGAACTCATGATTGATGATTCCGTAGAGATCAATCCAAGACCGCATATCCTGTACAAGAAGAATGGCGGGAAGGAAGATGATACATACTATGAATCGCTCGGATTTATTCCGTTCTTCCGGCTGGATAATAACAAGAAGCAACATTCGTCTCTGCGACCGATTAAACCGCTGATTGATGATTATGATCTGATGGCATCGAGCTTATCCAATAACCTGATTGATTTCGACACCCCCTTGCATGTGGTTAAGGGATACGAAGGCGACAACATGGACGAGTTGCAGACGAATCTCAAGACAAAGAAGATAATCGGCACAGGAGAGAATGGCGATGTCGACATCAAGACAGTTGATGTGCCGTATCAGGCACGTAAAGAGAAGATGGAGCTTGATGAGAAGAACATCTACCGCTTCGGTATGGGACTGAATACAGCAGGATTGAAGGATACGGCTGCAACGACCAACATTGCAATCAAGGCGGCATATTCGCTCTTGGAACTGCAGTGTAATAAGCTTGAGATCCGGTTGAAGAAGCTACTCCGGCACCTTGTACGGATTGTAATTGAAGAGATCAATAAGACAGAGAAGAAGGGTTATCAGGATTCCGATGTGTATTTCAAGTTTGAGCATGTGATTATGAGCAATGCTCAGGAGAATGCACAGATCAAGCTTACGGAAGCGCAGGCACATCAGGTTGTAATCAACACGATCATGTCTTTAGCGGATACATTAGATGATGAGACGATTATCAAGGCTATTTGTGATGAGTTAGATATTGACTATGAAGAGATCAAGGACAAGCTGCCGCAGGACGCAGAAAAAGATACAGCGGATGCCAAGCGGCTATTGGATGGAGTTGTGACGAGTGAACAAGCGACAGAAGGAAGTTCTACAAGCACAGCTGAATAGTGAAGAAGAGGTTATTGCACAGTTAAAAAGTGTATATGAGCAGGCTCTAAGAGATTGTGAAGCAAAGATACAGGAGTTATCAATGCGGGCAGATCTTGAACCAGAGAATTTAAAGTCAATCATATATCAGAAGCAATATCAGGAAGCAATCAAGGCGCAGTTGGAAGGAGCACTTACAAGTCTGCAATCAGATTCATATGCAACTGTATCCGATTATCTGACACGGAGTTATCAGGATGGATATCTCGGCTCTATGTATGATATGCAAGGGCAGGGAATCCCGCTTGTGATGCCGATAGACCAAGAAGCTGTGACAAAGGCGGTAATGCTTGACTCCAAGCTATCCACGTCTCTGTATGACCGAATGGGTGAAGATGTAAAGGCAATCAAGAAAGCAGTGCGACAGGAAGTATCAAGAGGAATTGCGCAGGGCATGACATGGAGCAACATTGCATCGAACCTTGCACGGAATATGAAGCATACGCCGTTCCAGAAGGCGTACAACAATTCAATCCGGATTGCCCGGACAGAAGGGCATCGAATACAGAATCGTGCCGCATTAGACGCACAAAAGAGAGCAATTGATCGTGGTGCAGAGGTCGTGAAACAATGGAATGCAGTTCTCGACGGAAGAACCAGATCCGAACACCGAGAGCTGGATGGACAGATACGAGAAGTCGGCGAGATGTTTGAGATTGCCGGATATAAGGCAGAAGCTCCGGGATTGTTTGGTGATCCATCACAGGATTGTAATTGCCGTTGCTGTCTGGATCAGAGAGCGAGATGGGCGCTTAACTGCGGTATTGTGAAGATGGATAACTTCTCGAAAGAAACAGTCGCTTTCGAATCTCCGGAAGAGTATGCGGAGTGGAAGAAGGTATACTGGTCCGATGAGAATATCGAATATATGCAGCATGTTACGGCAATGGAGAAGAAATATGGCAAGAACTTCGAGAAGATGCTTAATTCCATGACCGATAAGGAATATGAGAAGTATAAGCGGTTGCTGGATGACAATCCGATGTATAAGAAGAAAACAGTACCTACAAACAAAGACGGAGAGGTTATTTCTTTTGATTGGAAGGGAAAGTCCGATAAGCATAAACAGCAACAACAGATTATATCAGATTTGGCAAATGAATATCGTACAAGACTGCAAAAGGTAACAGTTGGAGCAGTGAAAGCCGCAGGGGATGTAAATATGCCTGGTACTCTGATGCGGTTGAATTCAGCGTTTAATGAAGATGCGATACATGAGTTTGCACATACGTTAGCGGGGACTAATGCAGATAAATGTGGACTTACGCATAATCAAGATTTTTGGAAGGAAATAAAAAAAGTTAGAAGTGCATATCGAAAAGATGTAGGCGATGATACAAGAAGATGGATTAGCTCGTATGAACATAGTGAAGTGAAATTCCCTGACGAGTTTTTTGCAGAAGCCTTTACGCAAGCAAAAATGGTTGAATTAGGAATGGAACTACCTTCGAAATACGGAACTGATTTAACATATTCTAAAAAAGTTCTTGAAATTACTGATAGATATTTCAAGAAAACCGCTATTGCAAATAGCGTGAAAAATGGTACAATAACATTAGCAGATATCAATAAAATGATAACTCCATACGAGAGAAAGGTACTTGATAAGATACCTGCAAAAAGCGGTTATTTTGATTTTGCAGCGCATGGAAGCCCTGATTATATAGAATATGGGGAAAAAGGAAAAAATATGTCTGCAAGAGATGTGGCCAGAGTTATTTCTCATAATGAAAAGTACAATGGTCAAAAAGTACGAATGTTATCATGCAGTACAGGTGCATCGGATGATGGATTTGCTCAACAGCTTGCTAATTCGCTAGGCGTTGAGGTAGAAGCTCCTACAGATGTGCTGTATGTTTATGAGGACGGACATTTCAAAGTAGGTTATGACGGAAGTGGAACAATGAAAACATTTAAGCCACAAGGAAAGCGGTGATAATATGACATTTTTTGGATTTTTCAAAGGAATGAAATATGGAAAATGCGAAGATGATTTTGATGATTATAAGAAAATCAAAAATCATATTAGCAGAGATAAGATATTAAAATATCTGGAAAGTCTTTCTATTTCGGCTGTTGCGCCTATGTCTACCGAAGATATATTTGATGGGGAAGAAATACCGCAAGCAGGAATATACGAAGATGGGGATTTTACATTTCCAGCTGATTTCTTACACTATTACAAAAAATATGATATTGGAATACCAGAAGAATATGAGAACTATATTAGTTCAAAGGTAAATTAGACGAAAGCACTCAGCAGTAGCAGGGTGCTTTTTCTGTGTAACAAAATAATTATGTAATTTAGACCATGATTAAAACGTGGTCTTTTTTTATGCCCAAAATCGGCTTAAGGCGATTAAACTGTGACGAATACTTACTCCGGCAAGAGTGATAACTGCCATGCGTGACTGCGATTAAAGTCAAGAAAGGATGGAAACTATGGAACTGAAAGATGTGTTAGGAGAAGAACTGTACAAACAGGTGCAGGCGAAGATTGATGAGCAGAACTCGAAGGAAGAGGACAAGCTCAAGCATGTTCGATTTGCGGATCTGTCGGAAGGAAATTACATCAGTAAAGAGAAGTATGATTCCGAAACCGAGAGATTGAATGGTCTGATCAACGGCAAAGACACGGAGATTGGCAACGCAAATAAGCTCATTGAAGAACTGAAGAAGGCTTCCAAGGGTGATGAAGGTATGCAGCAGAAGATTTCAACGTATGAGACGGAGAATGCCCGCTTGCAGCAGGAACTGGAAGAGACAAAGGTCAGCTCCGCTTTGAAAGTCGCTTTGCTATCAGCCAAGACGGATGATACCGATTATATGACCTTCAAGATTAAGGAGATGCTGAAAGAGAAGGGCGAAGAGCTCAAAATCGACGATGATGGCAACATCAAAGGATGGGATGATATGCTCACTACTCTCAAGACGCAGTTCCCAACACACTTTGAGAATTCTGAAGGTGGAAGTCGACAGATTATTGAGAATAAGCTGGACAAGGGAGATCCGGCTGGCGGTTCTGCAGAGCCTAAGGATTTAGCAGAAGCGCTGAAACAGCAGTATGAAGCCGCAACGAACGGCTAAGAAAGGAAAGGTGAAATACTATGGCAATGACATTAGAAGAAATGAAGAAGGGTATGAGCGATAAGGTATTCTCACAGATCGTGGATATCTTCCTGAGACAGTCTACCGTGCTCCAGATGCTTCCGTTTGACGATTGTGTATCTGCATCAGGCGGTGGCTCAACAATGAAATACAAGTATCTTAGAAAGGTGCTTCCAGCTACAGCAGAATTCCGTAAGCTTGGCGGTTCTTATACAAACTCTGTAGCTACAAAGCAGGAGTGCGAAGCAAACCTTGCTATTATGGGCGGTGCTGTACAGATGGACAGAGTGCTTAATATGGTGGCAGGAAACTTCGACAACCTTGCATACCAGATTGAGGAACATATCAAGGCGATTGTTTCTCTATTCCACTATACACTGATCAATGGTGATGCAACTACAACTGCATCCACAGATCATCCAGAATTTCAGGGACTGGATTCTATGCTTGCAGGAACAGCAACAGAGTATGGAGCATCCAAGTCCATTGACTTGTCTACAATTGACAAGATCAAGGCAAATGCGGACGAGTTCTATGAAGCACTTTCGCTTCTGATCCAGACAACCGCTGCAGATGCTGTTCTTACGAACACAGAGATGATTACAAAGATCCAGACTGTTGCTCGTGTGCTCGGCTATAAGACAGAGAGCGAAGAAGCATTCGGAAAGCGTATTACAACGCTGGATGGTGTCAAGTTCGTTGACATGCAGAATCATTATACTGTGAGCGGAAGCGATGCGACCGCAAATTCGGTTGTAAAGAAGGGAATCAGCAGAAAGATCGGATCAGCAGAGACAGCAACAACAGGACTGACAGACATCTATACAGTCAAGTTCGATGTGAACGATGGTTTCCATGGCATCAGCTTGAATGGTTGTTCGGTTATCAACAAGTACCTGCCTGATTTCAGCAAGCCGGGAACAGTAAAGGACGCAGAAGTTGAGATGATTGCTGCAACCGTGTTGAAGAATACACAGCATGCAGGTGTACTTCGTAACATCAAGATTGCGTAAGCAAAGAGAGGATAGGTGATAAATATGCCAGCAAAGACAGAGACAAAGACTGAAAAGTGGCTTGTAGTCGTTAACAATGCACCTGCTTATTGCGGAGTTGGTGCCGGTGGCGTCCAGTTCGCAAACGGACAGGCAGTGATCGAGAGCGAGCGCATGGCATCATGGTTTAAGGAACACGACGGATATACTGTCACAGAGCAGCAGTAAGGCGGTGATCGTATGATTATGACCGTTGAAGAGTTGAAATCATATATCGATATTACTGCGAAGGATCCGGTGCTTGAAGCAAAGCTTCAGGCGCTGGAGCTTCTTATACGGAAGTACACAAATAACAACTTCCAAGACAGAAGCAGACGTTTCAATGCAGAGGTTAAGAGCGGGGTGCTTCAGGGCGCATCCAATCTGTTTGCAGTGGGTGACACCGTGCAGATATCAGAGTCACTGTATAATGATGGCTTGTACATGATTGAAGATATTGATATCGACAACGCACATATGGATTTCGATAAAACACTTTCGGATGAAACGTGCGTACTTGTAACGAAGGTCAAATATCCTATGGATGTGAAGCTCGGTGTAGCCAATATGCTGAAATGGGATATCGAGAACCGGGACAAGGTCGGTATTCAGTCGGAGACACTTAGCCGACATTCTGTGACGTATTTCAACATGGATGGCGATAATTCGCTTATGGGATACCCAAAGTCACTTCTTGGATTCCTGAAGCCGTATATGAAAGCGAGATTTTAAATGGATGGTGATTAGATGATTGGCGGAAATATAACCGGTCAGATTCAGCTCTGTAAGACAGAGACGAATATCATCGGTTCATGCGATAAGACATGGGAGACTGTGGATGATATAACAGGGTATCTTGATCTATCGACAGGAGACAGCAAGTACACAACATACAATGCTAAGATTCAGGAATCTACGCACGTGTTCCTTGCAGACTATAAGAAGCTCGACAGCCGCATCAAGGCGGAGAACAGTCGGATGGTGATCAATGACAAGGTGTATGACATCATGGTGATTGACGATCCGATGGAACTGCATAAGCAGTTGGAAATCTATCTGAAATACACAGGAGGTCAGTAATATGTCCGATGTAGAGTTTGAGAACAATTCTATACGGATCAAGAAGGCAATCAGAGAAAAGGCGATTGCATTTCTTGAAGAAGCGGCAGGAGAAGTGCAGACGGCTGTACACAATGCATCCAGAGTAGATACTGGAGAGACAAGGGGTTCATACACTTATGTAGTCGATGAATCTGAATTAGAAGCAACAGTTGGATCTCCAGAAGAAAATGCCATCTGGGAAGAGTTCGGTACTGGCGAATATGCCGTGAATGGTAATGGTCGTAAAGGCGGCTGGTATTATGAGGATAAGAAGGGAAATGGACACTTCACACATGGTAAGACACCGAACAGACCGCTTGAAAAAGCCTTCAAGGCTACGAATGGTGCAATTCAAAATCGTGCAAATGAAATATTTGGAGAGTTGAAATAATGAGTATAGCAGCATTAAATTATGTTGGTGAACTAATGAAGTCCAGCGGGATTCCATACCAATTCGGAGAATGGGTTGGCGAAATACCAGACCGATATTATGTTGGTGAGTACATGGAAGATGATTCTCCGACAAAGGAAGAGGATGGAAGTCAGGGGACAACATTTATATTGAATGGATGGACACGTGGGAATCCGATTCTATTTGAGCAGGACAAAGAAACAATAGAGAGATTCTTACCACAGTCACGCATGAATCAGGATGGTTCGTGTGTGGCTGTTTTTTATTCAAATGCATTTTCGGTACCGACCGGAGATGGGACATTGAAGAGAATTCAGATCAATCTGACTATAAAGGAATGGAAGGTGATATAAATGGCAGAAAACACATGGAGAGAATTGTGTGTATCTGGTGTAACAGCGGATACACCGAAACGGATACTGTTGAATGCGTGTGTGCTGTACAAAAACTTTAAGTATGACACAAGCAAGAAGCTCTGGACAGGTACTTTGCTTGGTGCTACATCCGGCGGTACAAAGTTCACGATTGCTCCAGAGATTACAAATATCTCGGTGGATGGTGTGCTTGTTAATGCGAAGGGACTTGTGCAGAAAGTTGGCGAGACGGCAAAGGTTGAGACGAACATGGTCGAGCTTACAAAAGAATGGTTGAAGGCAACAACAATCGGACAGGAAGGAACGTCGGTAGATGAAACTATGGATGTGATTGAATCCAAGGCAACAATCGAAGACAGCGATTATGTCGAGAATTTCGCATGCGTCGGATACAAGACGAATGGCACACCAGTAATCGTATTGTTTGATTATGCGCTTTGTACATCTGGCTTGTCGGCAGATACGAAGAACAAAGAGGCATCAACAATCCCAACGACATTCGATTGCTATGCTGATCTCAAGGCAGGCGCTATGACGAATGTGCTTCCGTATCATATCTATATGCCGAAGGAAGTTGTTGAGAGTAATACAGTTGATCAGTTGCTGGATGATGCAGCGTAATACCGAATATTAGGAGGATAAGTAACTATGGAAAAGGAAATGACAACAGAAACAGAAGTAATGCAGGGAACATTGGTAGAAGCAATAGAAGGAGTTGTACAATCTGTACAGGAAGAGATAAAGCCGTATACATTACGACCATTGAAGTCGAAAGATCTCTTTCCGATGATGAAAATTATTTCATGTATTAAAATCAGCAAGTTTTCTGACTGCTTTTCATCGGATGCAACTAAGCGCCTGATAGAAAAATCGAAACAGAATCAGAATATCACGATGGAAGATGTAGAAGAGATCGGTATGGGTGTTGCGCTTGAGATTGGCGATGTTATTCTGGCGAATCTTCCGAATGCTGAGAAATACATCTATCAGCTTCTCTCGAATCTGTCAGGTATGACAGTAAAGGAGCTTGAAGATATGAATCCGGGAATGTTCTTTGCGATGATTATGGATGTGGTCAGACAGAGTGGATTCGCAGATTTTTTCAAGGTTGCTTTGAAATCTATCGGGTAGGTGATTTAGAGTTTTGGGACTTGCTATTCAAGCGATATGCAAGTCCTTTTCTATTTTTGGATGAGATGATTGCGACAGATCGCTTGGTAGAGTTCGTGGATTCAATTGTGAAGCGGACGAACAAGGATACCGAAGAGGATGTGCTGTGGGAGTTTTTCTTGAACAAGGTGCAGGGAGAGTCCTATGAGAATTTCGTAAATCGTGTACGTGGTCAGGCATCATCTCAGAAATCACTATCCGATGAAGAGATCAAAGCGATGGTGGAAAATTCAATGAATGCATTCGGCATTGAATTGGTATAAGGAGAATGCGATGGAATTATTTAAGATATTTGGACGAATCGCACTCAAAGGACAGGAAGAAACAGAAGATGGTTTAGATTCTGTGGCGGGTAAGGCATCCGGCGTAGGACAAGCTCTTCTGAAGGGCATTGGAACATTTGCAAAGTGGGGAGCTGCGGCAGCAACAGCAACGGCGGCGCTTGTGAAGAGTGCTGTGACAGCATATTCGGATTACGAGCAGTTAGTCGGCGGTGTCGAGACACTGTTCAAGGATTCGGCAAGTGAAGTACAGAAATATGCTGCAAACGCATATCAGACGGCTGGATTGTCTGCAAATGAATATATGGAAACTGTCACAGGTTTTTCTGCATCATTGTTACAGAGCTTGGATGGAGACACAAAGGCAGCGGCTGAAAAGGCAAATGTAGCGATTACGGATATGTCCGATAATGCAAATAAGATGGGTACCTCAATGGAATCCATCCAGAATGCATATCAGGGATTCGCAAAGCAAAACTACACTATGCTTGATAACCTCAAGTTAGGTTATGGCGGTACCAAAGAAGAGATGCAGCGGCTTTTGGAAGATGCGGAGAAGCTATCAGGACAGAAGTTTGATCTATCATCATATGCGGATATCGTAGATGCTATCCATGTTGTGCAGACAGAAATGGGTATCACAGGCACTACGGCAAAGGAAGCGGCAACAACAATTCAGGGATCTGTGAACATGACGAAGGCGGCATGGCAGAATCTTGTCGTTGGAATCGCTGATGATACGCAGGATTTCGATGTACTTGTCAATAATTTTGTAGAATCCGTTACGACTGCCGGTAATAATATTCTGCCACGAGTGGAAATTGCCTTGAAGGGCGTTGGTACGCTCGTAGAGAAGCTTGCACCGATTATTGCAAAGACAGTACCGAATATCGTATCAACAACGTTACCGAGTATGATCAAAGCAGGCACCAGCATGATCCGGGCGTTGCTGGATGGATTGCTTAAGGCGGTGCCAGAGCTGATGCCA
>ERZ779969.7-NODE-7-length-102910-cov-30.5604_pt1 | contig 102910 bp, 155 predicted proteins | sample MGYA00511538_ERZ779969 | MGnify/ENA primary metagenome ERZ779969 (study PRJEB29588, sample SAMEA2151391) | human gut metagenome | biome: human gut; feature: human-associated habitat; material: faeces | place: Denmark | collected 2008/2010 ... | reverse complement strand
GGACGCTACGATGCAAGTTAGAAGGATGCTGGAGGCACTACTCCTGGTTGCTGTGGAGCTGGCTGTTGTGTAGCAGGTTGTGCTACATTAGGTTGTGGAGCTGGTTGCTGTGTAGCAGGTTGCTGTGTAGCAGGTTGTGCTACATTAGGTTGTGGAGCTGGTTGCTGTGTAGCCGTATTCGGCTGAGCTGTAGCTGCTGCTAATGGGTCTGGAGCCGGATGAGCTGCAGGCTGAGGAGCTGCGTTTCCTGCTTGTGTAGCTGGCTGGTTTGATACAGGTCTGAAGAACTGACGTTCAATAGACCGTACTCTTGAAATAGGGTCCCAGTTTTTGGCATAGTTTGGTGTGCCATCAACCTTTGGTGTCTCACTGATGAGGATACAGAATACAAGAACAGAGTCCATAGTTATTGGCTGACCTGATGATTTGTCCAATCTTGGACTGCCATCGTTATCCAACAAATAACTCATTCCATGCTCAAGCTTCTGGCGTACAAAGATGCCATTCAAGAAGCGATAGCGTTCTGGAATTTGGTCTTCATTAGATGTTTGAGCTGTACCTCCATGAGCTGCATCCAAATATGGACGAATAGCTGCAATGAGGCCATCAACTCCAAACATAACAATGTTTGTATTCTCTTCAAACACACACTCCTGGTTCTCGAGAGTTCCAGCTACATAGAAATTACCTTCAGTTTGTCCTGGCTGAGGCTTTGCCTGCAGCACTGACATGTTAAATAAACGATACTTTGACATAATTATATATAATTAATGGTGAATAATCATTTATGAAGATAATAGCTAAAAAGCTATATATTAAGGAAGAAGGATAACAACAAACAACATCAAATGTATAAATTGACTGGTTTGAATACTGTTCCAAGTATCCAATTATCCACACATCTACATCTTTCTCTTCTTCCTCTGCTAATAATCTAGAGGTGTTCTTTATGTTCCCGCAAGCAAAGAGGAAGCAAGAGAGCGGCATTACACCGCTCCCTATTACTTAGATAAGCTTAGAAACATAGTAATCTCCTCCGTCGCGGAATTTACACAACTCGGCATACTGTCTTGCCTTGTCCTCGTCTTCAAATGACGCTTCAACAACTGGACTCATAACCTTGTAACTCTTGATAACTAAAAACTCTTTCATAATTGTAAATATTTATTGATTAAACATAAGCTAAAGAATAAAGAGAGTACGCCATTAGAATGGCAATACTCTCTCTATGAACTGCCGATTATCGAAGTACTTGTCGTATATACCGAATGATATATTGAATATGTCATGCTCATACATAGCGTCTGAGAACACAAGTTCAAGATAATGAGTGCGTGGAATGATACCACGTACACGATCAATTGCATTAATTACATCAATAATTGAGCAATCAACCATACCACGATGCATAGCGAACAACATGATAGCTACTAAACAGAATTTATCCATATTGATTATGTTTTATTGTTACTAATAGTGCAGAATTGTTCTTTATGTTCCCGCGATTAGGATGACAATCTATCAGTGATGTCATTTAAGATGCCGGGGGTAGTCAGATCCGAAACTCGAGCCGGGGGAGGCAATTATTACTGTTTCGCATCTTTATGCTTACAAAATAAAAAATAAAAAAATAAAATATTCGGCAAGCTCAAATAAAAAAGCCGAGGCGTAAACCCCGGCTATTCTCATGCTTTCTTAAACTTATCTATAAAGTCTGTTACTTCTCTCATATACATATGGTTGTCGCGCTCGTATATTATAGCGTCAATCCACTTACCAGTAGAGTCTTTGAACTTTCCTACACCTACATAATTGTAGACATTACCATTGTATTCGTACTTCATACTACTTCGTCTCCATATATTATATCTAATATCATTTTAGTTATCTCTGGACAGTCAGATGACATCTTTACCATCTATTCTGCTATCCCCGAATACTTCTATAAATTTGTAGAATTCTCCTTTTTCATCAAGCTGCAGTGCTAATTGTAGTATCTGTCTCGTTGGATTCGCTTCCTCTCCCAAATTCTCCAGCTCTTTCAGAAGTATCTGGTATGCGTCCCTCTGTGCTGGATCCATCTTTTCTTGCCTCTTCATCTTTAATGTTTATATCTTTGGAGGAGTCGTTAGACTCCGTAATATTTATATCTTTTAAAGCGTTTATAACCTAAGCTTTGGTAGTCTTTGTTTTAGACTGATCGTTTATTTTCTTGAATATTTCATCCTTGTGTGGATTTCCCTTTGTTTCATACATGTGAATGAGTATGGACATGCTATTAGCATACTCAGTACGCTTTGTTTCGTCTTTTGCTAGCTCATCTACAAGGTTTTCTAGTTCCTCAATGGTATAGTCATCCAATCTTCCGGAAACACTATCCACTGATCTAATAAGTTTTCCATCTTTATCGTACAAATTGCTGTATTTACTAATTTTTCCCATTATTTTTACTATCTTTAAGTATTATCCAACATGTGGTAGTAGCTACTATTGGAAGTATTAAAAACATGAATATTATATCAAATGGATTCATCTTTGTCTGGTTCGTAAAATCCTAATATTCTACCGTTTTTCTCGGCCTTTTGTATTATTTCTGCCGCTCTTAAATATTCTTTATCTTTTACTATTTCGCTCAGCGTGGGCTACGTATTTTGTGCACTCTTCCTCTACAATTTCACCATCGTCATTATGTATTAAGTGAGTATATTTTGCTTTTGATCTGTTGAATTTAAACATTCTAAACGCTTTATCTCGCTCCTATTTATCGTCATATCTATGAATATATTTCATCATTTGAGTAGCATTTACAGATCCTGCCACACCTAGATTACATAGATTTTTAATAAAGCTCATAGCACCATCTTCTCCAAATTTATGCTTTAGCATACTATATTCTTTAAGACCCTTCTAGAACCATTGATTATCAAGATCGTATATTGGTTCCTATTCTACAATGTATGCTATATTTACTGGTACTCCATGTATAAAGAAATATTTACACTATTCTGTACACGGTTTATTCTAGTATTGTAGAGATAAGAAGTCGGCATAATATAGTACAGCACTCATCTCAAACTAGTTCATCGTTTACTTGCTGTTTTAAATATACATTCAGAAATGTAGCCTACTAGATAAGCATATGCTTCCTCTGTGTCTTCAGAAAGCTTTATACGACATTCTGAAAGTATATCATGGGCAGCATGTGTTGCTTCGTGAGCTGACGTATTAGCGAGATCAATGTCATCTTTAATCGAGTTAACTATAATTACAAAACAGTATTTGTTGTTTTCTATATCTGTAACATTAGAGCATGTAATAGCAACTCTATCGTCATAATCAGAATTATAGAACTCCCTATCTTTTTCACACCAAGTAAACCGTTTATTTAAAGTATCTTTATCTGGATTAATAACAACAAATACATCGTAGCTGTATACTGTGTTATATTTATCTATTATACACTTCTTCTTATCCATACTATTCTTATTAGTCTTACAATTATTATTAAGCTTATATATAGTTCTACTATAGTTGTATAGTCTTACATACTGTAATAGCTGTACTACTAAAGTAGATCTCCTAAAGAGAATATATAAGAGAAAGGGTTCTCAGTCTGACTGACCCCCTACTATCCCCCCTAACGTAAAAAAGCTAAAAAAGTTGCATATTTACAAGAAAAATGCTATTTTTACAAAATTTATACCATATTTGCAACCTTTTTGAAAATTATTTCGTTATGGCAGCGTAAAACAATAAAAGCAATTGGATATGACAAAGATTTTAAAGGTTATTAAGCCTTTCTTCGTAATGGAGAATGGTGATACATTTGAGTACAACGCTGATACAGATCAGTACGAAAGTGTATATAACGAAGAGCATAATAGCTCAAACGAAGACAATTCAACGGTTGTTTCTTCTTACAATTCTGTTTATAGAATCTCAAAAGAATATGCCAAGATGCTTCTCGATAATAGATATGTTGAGGAAGTTGATGATAAAAAGAAATTTATAAATATCTTTGATGAGATCGATAATAAGTTCTCAGAATACAACAATGAGCTTTGTGCTCTTAAGTCAAAATCTGATGAGAATACACCTCAGTGTTTGCTTGTTGAGAAGGAGACAGTATTGAGAAACATGATTAAATTACTTGAGTACCTTAAAGGATTGAAGAAGTAATATGGATGATAAGATGATAGATCAGACTCAGTTGGCAGAGGACTTGAGCTCAAAAATAAAGTATGAGTTCAGACAGATGTTCTTGGTAAAGCCGCTTGAGCCTGTTAAAGTTAAAAAGAAGATCTCCGAACCTGTGGCTAAGGATACTAAGCCTAAGAAGGATAAGGATGGGATCGAGGCAGTTGATTATGATGAGGTAAAGACAGAGATAAAGGAAGTTGATTCAGATTTCTCTAGAGCCGTTGTACTTAAGTTACCATATGAGTATACACACCCATATGATGATGATAAAATACAGCAGATGCCTATCAAGGTTGGCGATATCGTTATATATAGATCATCTAGAGGTGCTATGTATTTCGATTTGCTTAAGGACTCCCAACTTGTATCACTTTACGATATTGTAGCAACTGAAATAGTAGAGAAGTAATGAATATAGATAAAGTTTGTAGATAGATTGGACGTACATTTAACGATGACCCAGAGCTAGTAAAACAAATAGTTATGCATTAGTTTTAGTTCGTAGTTGATGTTATGAAAGATCAAGATGATACTAGAGACGTATTAATAAACAAACTATTTAGATTCAAGCTTAAGAATAGATTTAAAGATAATAAAAATAAACCATTAAGCCCATATGAAAAAGATAATAAACATTGATCGCAAGCCTATCATTGTTGATACAGATACAGCTGAGGTTTAGGCGATTAATAGATCTGCAATAGGTATAGATGATGTTTACGTTATTCCAGAAGATGCTCATGTTGAGTGGACATCAAAGTTATTCACTGACAAAACTATCTGCACAGATGTAAAGAAAGATGACATTCTTATCACATTCTACGATAGAGATCTTGGTACAGACTTTGTTGTAATTAAGTCTGAAGATTGGTTGAAGGCCATCAATAATGCTAAGGAAGCTGACCAGAAGAGAAAAGAAGAGTGGGCAGCAAAGCAGAAGGAGAACAAGTCTATGGCCCTTGCTTGCGGAGACGATTGTGGAGATAATTGTGGACCATGTTAATATTTAAGTTATGAAGAAAGCTATTAAAAAGACAGTTAAGGTAAAGAGACCTAAGTATACAATCTCTATTCTGGATGTTGCTAACGCAAACGATGTTACAGCATATTTCCTTGGCCAGAAGATTTCGGCAGGTATGAGAATGACTGATTGTGATTACGATACAGTTATATCAATCCTTACAGATGCTTTGCTCGATGAGATTCTTCCAGAGAACGGTTATGCTGTAGTAAAAGATGATTGCGTATACTTAAGATGTAAGGCGTGCAGAGCGGAAGAGAAAGCTAAGAATCCTTGGTATAAACGTTTATGGAATTGGATTACTCGTACTAAGTAATCACCTTTAGAGTCTATTAGTCAAACGGTAAAGACGGCCCGATACAAAGGGAATAGTTAGCAGGTTCGACTCCTGCATAGACTCCTCATTTGTTTAAGAAATTAAGATTGATAATATGAGCGGCATCCCTGTGTGTACACTATAAATAAAAGGCTACCATGGTAAGCTGACACATGGACCTAATACTGGTTCTGCGTAACTCCAGCTAAAAGTTACGTGCTTATTGCCCTATGGTGTAACGGCAGCACAGGAGTCTCTAAAACTTTTAGCCTGGGTTCGAATCCTAGTGGGGCGACAATAAAATATAATATTTGAATACTATGGAGTTGAAATTTAAGAGACTTGAGGATAACGCTATCCTCCCTATTCGTAGCACAAAAGGTGCTGCAGGAATTGATTTGACTTGTACTAAGATTGAAACAGCTCTTAATGAAGCAAATCAGCTAATGTTGGTTTACCATACAGGATTGGCAGTTGAAATTCCTGCCGGATATGTTGGTTTACTTATACCACGCTCTAGTATCTGGAAGAAGTCATTATGGCTTACTGATAATGTCGGTGTTATCGACAGCGATTATAGAGGCGAGATTGTAGCATTCATGAAAGCTACAACAGATACAATTCCTGCTGTTTACAAGCAGGGCGAACGCTTCTGTCAGTTAGTCATCGTTCCTATACCAGAGTATACAATTACAGAGGTTTCTGAGCTTTCACAAACAGAGAGAGGTGATGGCGGATTTGGTTCTACTGGCACAGGACATGAAAACGAATCTAGCGCAGCTGCGGGAACTCAGTCACAGCTTAAGGAACAGGTTGAGTCCGTACCAGAGCAAGCGGCGGCACAGGAAGGTGCTGAGGTAAGCGAAGGATAGGCCTAATTCGCTTACATAAAGGGGATTACCGAAAGGTAGTTCCCTTTTACTGTTTAAACACATTAATGCATTAATTATGATTTAGGAAAAAGATTTTTTATATAGAGTTCCAGTAAAAAACGTTCTCATAAAAACTCCTATGTAGTAGGTCAGAAATCCAGAAATATTGGTTGATCTTGAAGGTGGCGAATTCATGCATGGAAACATATTGGATGCAAACTCTACAAATAAACTTGTTAGTTAGTCTGTAAAAGATGCTATAGATGAAGGAAATTATGCTACAAAGGATTTACTAGATAATGAAATTGATAGAGCCACTAATAAAGAAGACAGATTAAACACTTTGATTGAAAATGAAACAAGTGCTCGCTCAAGTAAAGATACAGAACTAGAAAATAGCATCGCAGAGGAGAAAACTAGAGCATAGAACAAAGAAAAAGAGATATCAGATTTGCTTACAATAGTTAACGGTGATTCAAATACAGAAGGATCATTTAGAAAAGCTATTGCAGATGTGATTGCTGCTGCCCCAGAAGATCTTGATACACTTAAAGAGATAGCTGATAAACTTGCTGGTAATGATGACTTGCATACAGCATTAAATCAGGCTATTACAGAAAAAGCTGACGCTTCTGCGCTTGCAAATGAAGTTACTAGAGCTACTACTGCAGAAGCAACACTTCAGAATAGCTTTGATTAGTTTGTAAGTAAAACTGCTACTAAAGAATAGTTTGGAGTTGTAAAGGTTGGAGACGGATTAAATGTTAACGCTGGCGTTATAAGCATAGCTCCAGATTACCTTGTAGACATGATGTCATATGGAGTAGAATGGGATGTAACTGTTGCTGATCCTACATGTACAAGAATAGGAAATCCATTGTTCCATAAATCTCTTCCAATACAATCTGAGTATAAGGGATGTGTTGTAAAGAATGGAAAGTTGCAGTATTATTTAAATCCTAACGATTGGACAAAAACTTCTAATGGATCAAATTCTAATCTGGATGGTACAGATGGAGATGTAATGATTCATACTCCTAAGTTCTACGGTAAGTCAGGATCTAACGGAAATAAAAGATGGGTACGAATCTCAACTGTTAAGGTTGACGCTTCATGGGTTGAGATACCAGAAATGTTTATAAGTGCTTATCGTAATACTATTTATACTGACGGTGATACTACAAAGATAGCATCAGTAGTTAGTACAGATGCTAAGTATAGAGGAGGTGGAAGAAGATCTGAATATGATTAGTATCTATCTACAGACTAGTTTAAAACAGATCTCGGAAAGCCTGTATCTAATATTAGCAGAGCAACAATGAGAACATATGCAGCAGCTACTGGACAGGAACTTCTATGTTACGAATTTTACAAATGGATATTCTATTGGAACTACGTAATAGAGTATGCTAATTTCAACTCTTAGAAAGAATTTAATTCAGAACTCACGTCAGATGGTTATCACCAAGGTGGTTTGGGTCCTGGTCTAACAACTTGGGATTGGGGTTCATGGAGTACGTATAATGGAAAGTATGCAATAACTCCATGTGGATATACAAATGAATTTGGAAACTTTAGTGGTGTAAAAGCTATATAGCTCCAATCTCCTGAAAAAACTCTGTATGCAAATAGATGGAGAGGTTTCGAAAACCCATTTGGCGATATTTGGACAAATCTAGAAGGAATTGTTATTAAAAGAGATGTTGCTAGAGCAGATAGTAATGTTTATACAACAACAGATGTATCAAAATATGGTGAAGATTATTCACTTTTTGGTATAGCTGGAGTCGAAATTGCTCAAGATGGATGGATTGGAACATTTGATCTTGGATCAAAGGCTGAAATAATTCCTTCTTCTATTGCTGGATCTGAGTCAACATATAAATGTGATTATCACTGGTGTAATGTCGATTCCGTTGAAAATAGAACGCTCTGGGTGGGTGGTCGCGCTGATCCTGGCGGCTCGGCCGGTCTTGGCTCTTTCCGTTCTCCTTATGGGGTCGGTGGTGCCAGTGCCGATGTTGGCTTTAGGTCATTAGTGAGAGTCTAATTTAAAATAGGTTACTATTCTTCCTTACTGGAACATTACTAAAAACTCATAGTAGGTAGTAACGCTAATAATGGCAGCAAAGCCAGTCTTAGCAATTTCAATTCTAATAATGGAGTCAGTAATGCCAATACCAATGTTAGCTATTTATATTTCCAAATTCATTTTTCTTGGGAATAGTAACCTTGCCTCTTGGCAAAAGATAACGTTTATTAACCACGTCGTGTTGGTAGGGATATCCCGAAGACTCGATATTAATATAAAAAGTCTTGAAAAGAAAAAGAACGAATCATTTATAGATTACCATATTATCCAGACAGAATTGCACATCATGCAATAATGAACATAATGGAAGGTATTTGGAAAAGGGTGTTTATTAAAAATACATACTCATCAATACGAGGTAGAGGTATTCATAAATGTGCTAATGATTTATATAAGGATTTACAAAATGATGTACAGAAAACAAGATATTGTTTAAAGCTTGATATTCGTAAATTTTATCCATCAATAGATCATGATATACTGTATTCCATAATATAGAAGAAGATAAAAGACAAGTGGTTATTAAAGTTATTGAAAGGAATAATAGATTCTGCAAAAGGCGTACCGATAGGAAATTATTTATCACAATTTTTCGCAAACTTATATTTAGCGTATTTTGATCATTGGATAAAAGAAGATGTAAAATGCAAATATTACTACAGATATGCTGATGATATAGTAATATTAGACAATAATAAAGACCATCTCAAAAATATACTTATAGCTATAAAGTTTTATTTTCATAATATTTTAAAATTAGAACTAAAACCAAATTATTAGGTATTTCCAATAGAAAGCAGAGGAATAGATTTTGTTGGATATGTATTCAGACATAAGTATAGACTGTTGAGGAAATCAATAAAAACAAAAATATCAAAGCTTGTGTACAGATATATAAATAACAAAATATCTAAAGATGTATTTGAATCTAGAATGACATCGTATAGAGGATGGTTGAAATTTTGTAATTCTAAACATTTTTCTGATATTGTATAGCATTCTACAAAATACAGATTATCTACATGGAATGGAGAACTTAAGCATATAACTAGTCTGAATAACGTTCGATTTTATATAGTAGAAGTTATAATAAGATAGAAATATTTTGAGATACATGCAATAAGAAATAGAATTCCATTTGTTGTACGATCTAAAAATAAGTGGTTATATAAAACATTAAACAAAAGACATTTACCATACAGTTTTAAATATGAACACAGTAAGTTCCAATATAAGACCAAATGCCATAGAGCTACTCGGTAATAATACATATTATTATAATTATAATATTACAAGCGAGTAGAAGACAAACCAAGATGGCGAAGAAGAAACTATCTATAATTTTATCTAGGTACAATTGACAGGTGTTCCTAACTATAAAGATTGTATTAAAAATATTATTAGAGAATATGTTTCGCAGACAGAAGAATTCGACCTCATTAACAGCTATAACAAAATACAGATTACTGGTGAGAAAAATTCTGAAGACATGAAAAAATACACAGATTATATTAGTCTGCTTGATAAAATTAAAACAAACGTTAAGAGAGATTTTAACATTTGAGCTAGGTCTTAATGTAAGCATGACGGGGTTCGTTGCCCCGCCTAGCACAATAATTGTTAACAATTTAAACGAATTAATATGATTAATTTTTGCGTAGAACCGAAAGAGCCTTGTTGTAAAAATCCAATTAGAGAATTAGATTTTAAAATAGACAAGTGTTATTCGTCAATATATTCTAGATTGTGCTGCCATGAAAATGATTCGGTATCACATATATCTTAGGAAGAAAGAGATGAATGGAATGGAAAGGCTAGCAATTCTGCTTTACTAGATCTTCAAGATCAGTTAAATGAAATAGCTGGAGACGGAGATAACTCTATAAAGAAAGAGATATTGATAGAAGTGTCTAAGCAGATATCTGGCGCTATTGATGATTTAAATCTTGGAGATTATGCTAAAAAGAAATATGTTGATGACGCTATTAGTAATATTGACCTTGATTAGTATATTACAAAAAAGAATGCCGATTCTACATATTTAAACAAGGCTGATTATATAAAATTTGATCCAACAAATTATTATGCTATAGCTTAGATATAGAAGATAATTGAAGATTCTACTATAGGTAAAGATTATTCTATATAGAGTTTTACATTAGAACGCAACGAACTTATACTCACGTAGAAAAATGGTGGTTAGTTTAGAGTTGTTTTATCTGGAAATGGATCTGGTAGTATAGTAGATACAGATTATGTATAGTAGTAGCTTTTAAATTATATTAAAAGAGATACATTAGCAAAATTGAAGATAAATGATAAAATATACTCTATTGAAAATGGAGGTTATATAACAATTCCTACTAATGATACAGGTTCAAATATAGATGCTACTAAATTTGGCTATTACAAATCTTATTTTAAAGAAACAACAAATAATTCAACAATACCAAACAAACCTAGTGCAAATAGACCTCCACAGGATGATTCTGGATGGATGGAAACTACTCCAGATTATAGGCCAGGATATTACATATGGATGACACAGGTATTCATAAATGGTAATGAATAGTATGGAGAGTATATGAATCCGATATGTATAACTGGAGCTAGTGGAGAAGATGGTAGCGGAAGCGCTGGAGAAGATGGTAGCGGAATATCATTTATATATAAAAGAGCAATCGATGGAGAGAGGGTTACTAATCCAGGAGCTGTAACAGTTATTAATGGCGTTCCAGAAGTACCTGTTGGTTGGAATGATCATCCAAGTGGTGTAACTAAAGATGTACCATATGAATATTGCAGCTGCGTTATAAGCAATAAAGGAAAATGGGGCACAATGTGGTCTGAGCCTTTTGTTTGGTCTCATTTTGGTCAGAATGGTATGGATGGAGATGGTGTTGAATACATATATTATGCTGCGCTAATTGCACCAACAAATAATCTTCCAGAAACATGGACTAACGATGAAAGATTTCAGAATAACGAATATATCAAATATGGATCTGGATGGACTGATAATCCACAGGATTTAGACTCAGAAGAGTTTGGTCCAGGTTACAAATAGTGGGTATCTGTAAGAAAGAAATATTCTGACAATGAAGGACAGGACCCATATTGGCACGCATATTCTTCACCTGCATTATGGAGTTATTATTCTAAAGATGGTATAGCAAGTGCTCTCATTATGGATGTTACAGGAGAGAATAAATACCTTTATTTAACACAGTAGAATTAGAATAAAAGTTTTAATTCATCATCCATTGCTCATATGTATAATGATGGTGCATCAGTTGATTTTACGTTATCAATTGATTCTTTTATTGATTCAGCTGGAAACGATCATAGTTCAGATAAGGATTAGTATTTTACAATAAATGGTAATTAGATCAATATAAATATACCAGAAGGTTCTTTGTCTTTTGATAACGATGTGTATTATAGAATAATACTTATTGGAAAGCCAAAACTTACATCAATATCATCTTAGATAAGATAGGCTGAAATTTAGTTATTTGGACTTGAAAGAGGTGCAGATGGAGACAAAGGTGATACTGGAGAAAATGCTATATCATACGATATCAAAACATCTGCGTCTGCTATTAATTATCAAGACGGAACGATGTATCCAAACACTATAAGTGTATATGTCGCAAAAAGTGATGGTTCATAGATTACAAATATCACACCATCAAATAGTTCTGATTGGTAGTTCTCATATAGTACTAATGATGGAGATTCTTGGAATACAATATCATATGATTAGATTCAAACAGAAGGTGATAATGGAATGTTGTTTAAAGCAGAAAATGGAACTATAACGTTAAGTGAATATGTTCCTATCGTTAAGTCTGGTATAAATGGACTTAATGGAGTAACTTATTCGTTACAGCTTTCAAACATATCGTTATCATATTCTCCAGATAATTAGAATTATAGCTTATAGATGAGCTGTAATGTTAATTTATATAAAAACGAAAGCAGTGTAGATAATACTGATGCGAATCTATATATGCAATTAAATTCGAATAGCAGAACAAGCTTATAGTATGATTCTGATCACTGGAATGCAGCAATAAATACAACTGTGCAATCTAAATCTAGTACTATTACTATATACGCATATAATACAAACGGTGCTTATCTTACATCAATGACTATTCCTGTATCAGCTACAGGATTATGCAGGGATCAAAAGATTTACGATTTTTCGAAAACTCCAAAACCTACAAGTTTTTTTGATGACAATAGTTCGTTATACGTGTTCAATAATTTAACTTAGGAAATAACAGTACCACTTGTAGATGATTTCATTGGAAGAGAATTTTAGATAGTAAATTTAAGTAGGTACGATATTAAGCTAACAAAACCATCATCTATTCGTATGTTTGTAAGTGATAATGGTGTTAGTCCTATTGAAGTGCTTATATTAAAGCCATATACTACTGTGCATGTCATATAGTCATATGATTAGATTAGCAGTTGCCTATTTTTTTATTATTAATGAAAATAATTAGATAGAACATACTTCCTCCAAAAGGATTTCTAGCAATTAATTTATTTGGGTATCTATTCTGTAAGCCGAATGCTAAGATAACTGATATTACAATAAACCATGAATAGATACATACAGAACAGATGAAAGAAATGTTGTATATTCCATTCTATTTGTGGTATGGAGCAGAATGGTTAGTTAAACTGTTCTGTAAAGGAAATGCGTATAGAAACATTTCATTTGAGAGAGAAGCTTATAATAACTAGTATAATCTAGATTATTTAAAGAAAAGAAAACATTATAGTTGGCTTAAAAGACTATTTAAGTAATGTTTGACATCATATAGAATAAAATACAATTAAGCACAGAAGATTTAGCTATACCGCCATTTAAAGACTTCTATAATAATGCTAAAGATAAGCAAGATGCGTTAAAGAAGATTGAATTCATAGTGTGGAGATATAAATGGAATAGCCCATATGAGGCATATCCAGAGAAAGAACGCACATGGAGAGTAGCTAAAGATGTACTTAATGATGAGAATTATAAACCTGATGACGTTATAAAAGAATTAGCAAAAAGGTTTCAGGAGTTCCAAGAGACTCCTGCTACCCGCTTGCTTAAATCTTCTAAAAGCGCAGCAGAGGGCATTATGAACACGATGGATAGCTATGCTGAAGAAGAACTTGATATAGATACAGCTAAAAAGCTTTCAGCAATATTGAAAGATGTTAGCGGTATTATCAAATCATTAGACATGGCTATGAAGTAGGCAAAAGCAGAACAAGCAGAAACTGGTAGAGTCAAGGGTGGTGGCGTTATTGGTATGTACGAATAATTATGATAGACTTTAATTAGAATCTCCATGATACTGATAAGTTTAGATAGGCAGCTATCTTTTTTCAACAACATGGATGCTATACCTTAGCTCCTAGAGGTACTACTGATTATAACAAATATTGGGAGCAAGAGACTGATAGATGTCTTAATGGTTATACTGCTCCAGATGGAGAAGGTATAACTGGATATAATTACTTCTATCTAAATTATAGTCCAATTATGCGACTTAAGGAAGAAGAGTATACAGATAGAGAAGGTAATCTTAGAAAGAGAAGACAACGTATACTTGAGTTTCCTAGCTTTTGGGACTATGATTACTATTATTTTTGCGCTATAGAACAAGCAGAATTGGAAGGTAAGCATATGGCTGTACTTAAATGCAGACAGAGAGGATATTCATTTAAGGGTGGATCTATGCTAGTTAGAAACTATATGCTTATACCAGGTTCGAAGAATTTTGCTATAGCATCAGAATAGAAATTCCTTATAGGTGATGGTTTGTTAACTAAAGCCTGGCAGATAATGGACTTCCTTGATAAACATACAGCGTGGGCTAAGCAAAGACTTGTGTCTACACGTATGGAGAGAACATCAGGTTATAAGATTACCGATGAGTTTGGTAAACAAACCGAACAAGGATACCTGTCTAGTATAACAGGAATAACCCTTAAGAACGATCCAGAGCGTGTGCGTGGTACTCGTGCTAAACTTGTACTATGGGAAGAGGGTGGTAAATTCCCTAGCCTTCTTGACGCATGGCGTATAGAATAGCCTTCAGTAGAAACCGATGATGGTAAAGCATTCGGATTGATGATAGCGTTTGGTACAGGTGGTACTGAAGGAGCTAGCTTTGAAGGATTGAAAGAATTGTTCTATAAACCTAAGTCTTACAATGTTCTCAGCTTTCCTAATATATGGGATGAAGGTAGAGAAAACACTGAATGCGCATTCTTTGTTCCAGCGTATTCAAACCTAGAGTCATTTGATGATGATGGCAATTAGGTTTACATGGATAAGGATGGAAATAGCTATAAATAGAAAGCTATACAGAATCTTATAGATCAGAGAAATAAAGTAAAAGACGGTGGTGCTAGTTAGCAATCAATAGACCGTTTTATATCAGAGCGTCCTATAAGACCAGCAGAGGCTGTATTGGAGCTTGGTAAGAATATATTCCCTAGAAAGTTATTGATGGACTAGTTAACCAGAATAAGGACAAATAAGAAGCTTCAAAGCATGAAGCACATAGTTGATCTAGAATGGGATGGAAATGGTCAGGTAAAGGCTACAGAAAAGCCTAGTGGGGATATAACCAACTATCCTCTTAAGAAGGGAGATAAACCTCATGGATCAGTAGTTATATGGGAGTACCCAGTAAAGGATCCTCCACTCGGTTTATATATAGGAGGATGTGACCCATATGATCACGATGATAGCTTTACGAATTCTCTTGGTTCTACATTTATATTTAAGCGTGTAAGAGCTGGAGAAGCATGGACAGATGTAATAGTAGCAGAGTATTCTGGAAGACCTGATACAGCAGAAGAATACTACGAAAATGTGCGCAAGCTACTTACGTTTTATAACGCTAGATTATTATTTGAGAATGAAAGAAAAGGAATCTACCCTTACTTTACGAATAAACACTGCGATTACCTCTTGGCTGATTAGCCAGATAAAATCATATCTGAAGTCTTTAAAGACAGCAAAGTGCAAAGAAGAAAAGGATGCCATATGACCAAGTAGATTAGGGCGTATGGCGAAGGATTAATATTAGAGTGGCTGTTAGACGAGTTTGAAGAAGGTCACCCTAATGTAGAAAGAGTATACAGCGAACCTCTAATAGAAGAGCTCATAGAGAACGATGGTGTACGAAATGTAGACCGTGTGATAGCTTTGTGTATGGTAATGATATACAGAGAGGAACTCTATTAGTTAAAAGTATCGTCTGCAAAAGAACAAAACAAATAGGTTGAACTCTTCGAGATGCCGTTATTTAGCAAACAATGGTTTGAAGAAGATAGCAGCACAAGTGAAGACGGTATGCCGATATTCACATTTTAATATATGGAAGATAACTTATACAATTCAGCTTTCCCCAGACAAAAGCTCCCTCTTTCAAAGAAAGGAAAGAAGTGGCAGGAAGATTGCGTTAACTATATTATAGGTGAAGGTAACGTAACATCTGGAGGAAATAGTACATCATATTACGGAGAGCTGTAGACCTATTATAATTTATATAACAGCATCTTCGACGAGAAGGATTTTAAATCAATTACAAACCCATTCAAGGTCGAGGATGGTTTTCCTGCTACTCCTCATGACTTTAATATTATAAGACCTAAAGTAGATTTGCTTATAGGTGAGGAAACAAAAAGACCTCTTAACTTCAGAGTTATCAGAACTTCATAGTAGGCTACATCTGAAATGCAGGAGAAAGAGAAATAGATGATTCTACAATATATAGAAGCAGCTATAACAGCTAGAATGAGCCCAGAAGAAGCTCAGTAGTTCCAGGAATAGCTATAGTCTGGAGAGATTATGCCTCCAGAGTAGATAGCTAAGTATATGGACAAAGACTACAAAGATATTGTAGAGAATACTGCATATCATTCTCTTACCTATCTGAGAGAGAAGCTTGATCTTGACAACGAGTTTATCAAAGGCTGGAAGGACGGATTGATCTCAGGTAGAGAAATTTATTACGTTGGCGTACTTAATGCAGAGCCATATGCGGAGAGAGTTAATCCTATATGTTTCTCTTACGACAAGAGTCCAGACTTAGAGTTCATAGAAGATGGATCGTGGTGTTGCAGAAAGATGCGTATGCCTATAACTGAAGTATACGATAGATATTACGATAAGCTTGAAGAGAAGGATCTTGACAAGCTTGAAGAAATGATTGGTTCCACTCCTGGTAGAAATCTTGGAGATAGAAGCCCTGTTGATATGGGCATACAGTTACGCATATATGATAACCCTATATTTGAAGGATCAGGTAAATCGCTTGTAAATGTATGGCATTGTTGCTGGAAGTCTTTTAAGAAGATCTTCTACGTAACAACTACAGATGAAGCTGGACAGCCTTAGATCAATATAGTTGATGAAACGTATCAGCCTGTTGGTAATGAGGTTAGCGTAGAACCAGATTGGATTATAGAAGTATGGGAAGGATACAGAGCTGGTAGTGACTTATACTTTGGTATACAGCCTATCGAATATCAGCATGTAAGTATCGATAATCCTAATAGCCAGAAGCTTCCTTATTGCGGTGCTATTTATAGTAATACAAATAGCAAGCCTAGATCATTGGTTAGTATTCTCAAGCCATTACAGTATATGTATATTGTATTGTGGTACAGACTTGAGTTAGCTATCGCTAGAGATAAAGGTAAGGTTGTAAATATGGATATTACATAGATTCCTAAGTCTATGAATATTAGCCCAGCTAAATGGATGCATTACTTGTCTAGCGTTGGTGTTAACTTTATAAATCCATATGAAGAAGGCTGGAATATCCCAGGAAGAGAGGGTGGTAAACCTGCACAGTTTAACCAGATAACGGCATTGGATCTTACAATGTCTAACGTCATAGCTGAATATATACAGCTTATGGATAAGATAGAAGAACTTGCTGGAACAATCTCTGGTATTACATAGCAGCGTGAAGGAGCAGTAAGCTCATCAGAGATGGTAGGTAATGTAGAAAGATCTGTAGTACAGAGCTCACATATTACTGAGCCATTATTCTGGGTTCATAACCAGTGCAAGAGAAGAGTACTTAATATGCTACTTAATACAGCTAAGGGTGCTTGGGAAGAAACTGGTAAATAGAAGCTCCAGTATATCTTTGATAATGGAGAAAGAGCATTCTTGGACATTACTCCTAAGTTCTACTATGAAGACATGGATGTATTCGTAAGTGATACATCTAAAGATCTTGAAAACATACAGAAGCTTCAGCAGCTTATACAGCCAGCTATGCAGAATGGTGCCAGCTTACTTGAAGCCGCAGAGATTCTTACAAATGATAACTTCAATATCATTAAGCAGAAACTTAAGGATATGTAGACTAGACAGGAGCAGATGCAGCAACAGCAGCAGGAGGCAGAAGCACAACAGCAACAGCAGTTACAGCAGATGCAGAATGAAGCTAAGCAGCAAGAACTTATGTTACAGGAAGCTCAGATGGATCTTCAGAGATATCAGATTGATCAAGATAATCAGACTAAGATAGCTGTAGCATAGATTAACGCTTATCGTGGAACCGAGGAATTAGACCAGGATCAAAATGGAATCCCAGATCCAGTAGAAATTGGTAAACAGGCTCTTGAACAGCAGAAGATTAATCAAGAGGCTTACAATAAGCGTTATGAAGCTAAGTAGAAGCGAGAGATAGAAGATCAGAAGATTTAGCTTGAGAAGGATAAGATGAAGCATGAGACAGAGCTGCAAAAGGCTAAGGATGATGCTGCTTATGAACGCGAGAAACTTAAGGCTCGCACGGCCCTTAAGAATAAGGTAGTTGGTCAGAAATAATGAAGTTCGATAATAAGACATTTTAGTAGAAGTACGAAGCGTGGAAGAATGGCGCTGATTACTGGAAGGATATTAGAGGAATCAACTTGGGTGGAGACACCCAGGCTGATGAACCTAGTCCAGAGGAGCAGTAGTAGATTGATTAGAATGTATAGGCTATACTTAATGCTTACGATGAAGGTAAAGATGTTAATATAGCTGAAGACATTATTAAGCCATTACCTTTCGATACTCCATTAAATGAAGAACATCCTATACTTCATAAATATAAAGGTGGAAAAGATGATTCTATTAATACTTTTGTTAATAGAATGGGCCCTCTTGTAGGACAATAGTTAAACAGATATGGTTATGGTGATGCTGCATACTATAATGTAATGCGTCAGCTTGCATATGAATCTAACTACGGTAGATCTAGAGTTGCTAGGCAATAGCATAACTATGGAGGTGTAGGATGGAATGGTAAAACCTACACAACATATAAAAGTGATGCAGATTTCGTTAAGGATTATGTAAGGCTTATGCATACTAGATACGGAGCGGCGCTTAGAGCTAAATCTACACATGATTATGCAAGAGCACTTAAGTAGAAAGGATATTATGAAGATTCTCTTTAGAATTACTCAAGAAACCTTAATAGCATGAATAGCCTTGTTAGAGCAGCTCGTAATCACAGGAATGCTCATAAAGATGCTTATAACTATAATGTATAGTTTGGTGATCTTGTATAGGATTATGAAGATGCTAAAAATGCTAGTCCTATAATTATCAATTCTCCATCTACAAGATAGCCTAGTACTATTAGGGCAGATGTTCCTATAACTTTACTTGGTCCTACTTAGGAAGAAATAAAGGTTCAGCAATAGCGTGATCTTAATAAGTATAAACAGTAGATGTATGATAGGTTAACATAGACTTCACTTCCGAATATACTTAATCTACTTCCATCTAATAACTTTGGTAAAGATTCTTATGGCTAGAAATTCTGGTTGAGAAAAGGTAATAATCTTAAACTAATGTAATTATGACATAGATGGAAAGTCCTAAGCGAAAGATGCAGAAGAAGAATGACTATCAGCGTCATAAACTCTTTCGTAAGATCAAACGTAGAAGAAAAGCATAGGCTGAAGCAGAGTAGTAGATAGCCGAGAAATAGCTAATAAGAAAACTTAAGAAACCCTATAATAGACACTAATAACATTACACGGGTTCGACTCCCGTGTAGCGTACAACAATTAAAAATATTAACTTAGTTATAATTTAAATTATGGCAAGAAAGAAGAAAAATCCATTAGGTGATTTTGAAGACGCTTTGAGCTCTCTCGGGTTCGGTGGCCAGGAAGGTGGCGACAGCGTTACAGACATCGATAACCAGGATGTGGTTAATCAGGTGTTAGATGACCCTAATGATGATATTGATAATTTAGACAATCCAGATGACGACAAGTCTTCTGAGGATAATAAAGATAATAAGAATGTAACTGGTGATCCTAATGCTCATGATGATGAGACACATATCCCAGATAATATTTTAAATAATAATACGTCCGACACAACTACAGTTGACAACGAATAGGATAACGACAATGATGATAATGATCAGCAGACTGACACTGACGTCGTAGATCCTGGAGAAGCAGAATAGATTGGTGCTTTCTTTGACGCATTCGCTGAAGCTAATGGTTGGAGTGTTGATGCAGACGAGAAACCTAAGTCAGTCGAGGACCTCGTGGAGTATATCAAGGATGTCGTAGATGAGAATTCAACCCCACAGTACGCCGATGATCGTATTGCTAGACTTGATCAGTACGTAAAGAATGGTGGTAAATTTGAAGACTTCTATCAGACACAATAGAAATCTATATCTTATGATAACATAGATTTGGAGGACGAATCTAATCAGAAAGCAGCTGTTCGTGAGTTCTATAAATTACAGGGAATGAATGACGAACAGATTAGTCGCAAGATTGAGCGCTATGAAGATGCTGACATGCTTGAAGATGAAGCAGCTGATGCTGTAAATTATCTTAAGGCGTACGAACAGCAACAGCAAGAGTATATGGCTCAGCAACAGGAAGCTCAGAGACAAGAACAAGAGCGACAAGCTGCACAGTTCATGAACGATCTTACTTCTAGTATTAATGGTCTTACCAATATTAGAGGTATTAATATCCCAAAGGAGGATAGAAAGGCATTGTTCGATTATATTACAAGAACTGATACAGACGGTTTAACAGAGTATCAGAAGGCTTTTAATAATAACCTTGTTAACAATTTGATAGAATCAGCCTACTTCACAATGAAGGGTGATGCTCTACTGGGCGAAGCACAGCGCAATGGTCAGACATCTGCTGCGAGTAAACTTAGACAAATGCTCAAACACCAAACAAAAAATCATACATCATACAATGTTGGGCATGAAAAACAACCTCAGGCATGGGATCTCGCGTCAAAATACCTATGATGAGACAATTAATATATTATGAATAATTCAAGTTCTTTATTAAATAATCTTCAGCTCTACCGTGGTAAGCGTTTTGCTGACTTGGTAGACGAAAACATGATTGCTAACGCAATGCTTACAAAGCCTCATGAAGTAGCAGGCTTGTTGTCATTGGTTTTTGGTACAAAGGATGATGGTATTTCAACTACTATCGATTTGCTAACTGGTGGTCTTGGTTCAACCATGACTATCGAAAACAGAGAATATGAGTGGTCTGTAATGATTGATGCCGATCACGCTGTTAATATCCGCTATGCTAAGTGGAATGGTAAGGAGATTACACCTAAGTCAATTACAGATGGTTTGACTCCAGGTATTAATAACACTCCTATTTACCTTGGTCTTGAAGAGAAGTGGTTTGGTCCAGGTGCAATTCTTGCATTTGACAATGTAAACTTCCAGGTACGTGTAAACGGTACTCCATACCAGGATGGTAGCACATGGGTATATGAGTGCTATGTAGCAGAAGGCTTCCAGGGTTCTTATATTCCTTGCGAGTATTTGCTCCCAGGCCGTCAGGTAGACCGTATTGGTTCTGCATACGAGGAGTACAGTGATGAGGCAGATATCATCAACTATCAGACTCCATTTAAGATGCGTAATAGCTTGATGACTATGCGTCTTACTTACGATATCACTGGTGATGCTTACTCTACAGTATTAGCTATCGCTTTGACTGATCCTGAGACAGGTAAGAAGTCTTATTTGTGGTCTGACTATCAGTATTGGAAGGCTCTTCGTGAGTGGAAGAAGAGAGAGGAGAAGCAGTTGCTGTTCGCTCACTCTAACCGTAATGCAGATGGTACTTATAATTTGAAGGGTACTAATGGTCGTTTCGTTCCAATCTCTGCAGGTTTGTTTGAGCAGATTGCTCCAGCTAACGTACGTTATTATACAAAGCTGACTACAGAGTTGTTCGAAGATTACTTGTTCGATCTCTGCTATAACATTATCGGTACTAACGAGCGTAAGTTCGTTGCTTTGACTGGTGAGATGGGTATCCGTGAGTTTGACCGTATCTTGAAGGAGAAGGCAGCTAGCTTTAATATGATTGATACACACTTCATTACAGGTTCTGGTCAGGACTTGAAGTTGGGTGGTCAGTTCACAACTTACACTATGACTAATGGTATAGAGTTGACAGTTAAGCGTTGCGCTATGTTTGATAACATGGAAATGTTCCGTCAGCTTCACCCATTGACAGGTAAGCCATTGATGTCTTACACATTCTTGTTCGTTGACCTTGGTCGTCGCGATGGTCAGGCTAACATTGTTAAGGTATGTCGTAAGGGCCGTGAGTTCGTACAGTGGTGTACTGGTGGTTCTGTATTGCCAAATGGCTATGCAAACAACATCAACACTATGCGTTCTAACAGCCGTGATGGTTACCAGGTACACTTCCTTGGTGAAGAGGGTATCATGCTGAGAAACCCATTGTCATGTGGTATCTTGTATTGCGATGCTGAAGACCAGGAGACTATTGCAGTCGAGAATAGGGCAGTAGAGCTCGCGTAATTAATAAAATAATATACAATGTTCAACCCCACCCAAAAATCGGGTGGGAGCTTGGCATTGCAACAACTAATTGAAAAATTATGGTAGTTGAATTAAAGATCAGAAAGAAAAATCCCTGGGCTGGATTGTTGAAGTATAAACATTGTTTTGATTATATTGCACCTTACTTTACCAGATCTGGGTCGATATACACAGGTTTAACACCTGAGGACGAAAAGAAATTTGAAAAGGAGCTTGGTTACCCAGAAGGCCATCTCGCTAAAAATTCACCATTCTGGAATACATTCTGTGTTAAGGTTGGCTCTAAGAGCACAATCCTTGATGACTCATTCCCACGATAGGCTATGATTATTAAGTTCCTTGAGGGACATAAGAGAGTAGCTACATCACTTGATAAACTAAATGCTGGTAAAGATTACCTTCTTATTAATAGATAGGCTGAAGCTATTGAGAAGAATAAGATTAATAAGCTTCGTAGAGACGCTATTATTGCTTTTGGCAAGCTTTCTCTTGAAGAGATGCGTAAGTGTCTTAGACTGTTCGGTGTTAGTGCTGATACAATGTCTAATGAGCTTGTAGAGTCTACATTGTTCTCATTGGTTGACAAGCAGCCACAGAACTTCTTTACAAAATGGGTTAATAATAAGACAAAGGAAACAGAGTTCTTGATCGAGAGTGCTATTGCCAAAGGTATTATCCGTAAGGATAGAACACAGTATTACTATGGTTCTGAGATGCTTGCAGACTCATTGTAGGATTGTATTGCATACTTGGACGCAAAGAAGAATCAAGACTTAAAGATATCGATTATTAATCAGGTCGAAAATAAATAATTAAACTAACGACGTATGACGCATAGTGATATTTATACTAAGTTTATGATTGAATATGACAAGGCAAATATAACTTCGTCATATCCGTCGCTAACTAAATATGAGATTGCTACAATACTTGATAAAGCCTACTTAGCTCTTATAGCTCAAAAATATACTGGAAACAATCCTAGAAGATCAGCGTTTGAGTCAGATATGAAAGCAATCGAAGATTTATAGCCATTGATTAACAAATTAACTGCCGTTGGTAGTTTATCTGGCGATAATAGTTATACATTCTCTACGCACACTATAGATAATCTTATTTTATACATAATTGATGGACAGATTGAAATAAAAGAAAACATTAACTCTCACGATAACAAGAGCCATCAATATGAAAATATAGTATTCGTATCGCATGATGTTGCTAAAAAATTTAAGGTTACAAAAACAAATCTTCCTTGGATTGAGTAGCCTGTAGGATGCATAGAGAATAACAATGTTGTTGTATATATAGATCCAATGAATGTACAATATAATGGAGCTCAGTCAACAGCTGAATTCACATATATTAAACGTCCTGCAAAATTTGCTATTGGACAAGGAATGTCAGTAAACGACTATGATTTTGGATAGACTAAATTTGAGTTATCTGATAGTATGGCAGAGGAATTAATTAATTTGGCAATTATTATGTCTACCGAGATTGTAGAATCTAGTAGACTTACTACTAAAGCTAATACTAGACCACTTGAATCATGACAAGAGAAGAAACAAGAAAACTTGGTATTGAGTTTGAGCGCAGACTAATTGAAGTATATCCTTAGTTTGCTGCAGAAGAGAAACTTAGCACCGATACAATATATTCATTCTTAAGCGAGTTCTAGACACAGTATGTAAAAGTATTGTATTCTAATGAAGACGATTTTCAACGTGGTACTAGACGAGCTAAAAGAATAAGCGATGTTAGTAGATCTTTAATTAGGCGAGTTAATATAAAAACATCGAATGATGATGGATTATATAAACTACCTGAAGATTACGCAATGTACGTAAGATCAGAGAGCATCGTTACAAAAAATTATAAAAGTGATAAGGTTTTAGAAGATGGTGTAATTACACCAAATATACTTATTAAGCAAGAAGATGTAGACAACGTAATCAATGCGTATTACAACTATAACGGGATTATCAAAAATCCATTAGTTATATTTGAAAGTACTAATTATACAAGTAATTAGTTTAAAGTTATATCTGACGTATATACATAGATAGAAAGTGTAAGTCTTACATACTATTGCCAGCCTAATGCATTCAATGTATTAAAGTTTGATGATAACGATCAATCTGCTGGAGCTGTACATAGTTATTGTTCGCTTCCGTATTCATGTTTTGAAGAGCTCGTGTCAGGTGCTGTAGACATGTATTTGACTCAATATAAACTAAAACTTGCTTAGGGTAATTCTAAATAGAAATCACAACCAAAATAGTAGGAGGCTGAGTAATGAGGAATATAGATATTTTAGTAGGGCTAGAAAGAGAGATAAATAAATTTGATAGCCAGCTAGACAAACCATCTACTGACGAATCTTTATTCTGGCTCAATTAGGCTGTTGGTAAGTTTATAAAGCTTAGATTTAATAGTGATCTTGTTCATGGAACTTCATATGAACAAAATGAAAAGCGTAGAACAGATCTTATTAAGCTATATAAATAGAAAACTTATACACTAATAAGTATGACTGTAGATGAAAAACATCCGTCATATACATCATACACAATAATCTATCCAGAAGACTTCATGTTCTCACTCAATGAGGACGTCGTAATAAGCGATCTTGATGGAGATAACAAAATAAACACATGTATGTTTGAGTGTACGTAGGATAATTTTATGTACAGAGTTAACAACAGTCTTACAGATTTCCATTACAGATTTCATAGAGCTAGACCTCTACGTGTAAGAAACTCTAATGGATGTATGTTGCTCACAGACAAGCAATATAAGATTAATGAATATTCTTTAGGTTATCTCAGAAAACCTACAGAAATAACACTTGATAATCCTTATGATGAATATGAGGATTTCGAGGATATTATTATGCCCGAGATTATAAAGATTGCTGCTCAAATGTATTTAGAAAACAAGAAAGACGAGCGCTATAGAACTATAACTCAAGAGGTAAATACACAAGAATAATAATTTTAACGTGGAAAGCCCAGCTAGTTAGGTCTAGCATTAACATTATAGGGTGAGTAGAAAAAATTAATTTTAATATGATTACATATGTAAATACAGTCCTTGTTTCTAACAAGAACGGTGAAACACTTGCTACAGCTGCTGATTTAGCTGGCAAGGAAACAAAAGCAGAACTTAAGCCATTGGTTGGTAAGTTTGTATTCATGAACTGCGATCCATCTGCACAGGATGGCACAGCTATCACAGATGTTTATTCTTATAATGAAAACGCAGATCGTTTCAAGATTGGCGTTATTACATCTGATAGTTTTCAGAAGGTTGGTAAGGACGGCACCGTTAAGTTTGTCCCAGTTATCAAGTGGTCTAATATCATCAACGTTGCAGACATTAAGTCTGTAACAAAGCTCGACTATAAGGACGATGCTGAAGATCAGATCACAATAGACTTTACAAACGTACCAGCAGAAACACTTAAAGTTCTTGCTCAGGGTGGTTGTTCTGTTGTACTTCGTCTTACATTCAAAGATATGCCAATGCGTTATCGTAAGTGGACAGAGTCTTATAGCTACGTTACAGAAGTTGGTGACGGTGTTGAGCAGATTATCGCTGGTCTTGTAAAGGATATTATTCGTGCTCCAAAGCGTCAGAGAGTATATGCTAAAGCTGATTAGAAGAAGCTTATTCTTACAGCAATGAAATATGATGACGATGATTCTAATAGAACAGAAAACGTATACATGAAGGGCCGCTTTGATGCAAATATGTATTGGATGAATTCAGCTGATCCAGGTTGGGCGGCTAACAACAAGTATGATATTGGTGCAGTTTTCTCAAAGAAGGAAGGTACAACATACCCTGCTTCAGCTAAGCTTGTTCGTGATCGCGAACGTGCATCATTTGATTACCAGGGTGTTTTGCATCGCAGCTGCTGGTATGATCCTCAGCCAGCTATGGTTACAAATATCGATAATAAGTACGATGGTATTACAATCGAGTTTGAGAACCAGTATAGAACAGCTGACGATTTGTGGCGTAGAACAAAGCAGACAGTTGAGATTTACGCATCTAATAATGGTGAAAAGTTTACAACTGGTGCTGTAGAGATTGCTGGTGGACTTGTAGAGAAGCTTCAGAATATGATTCAGGCTCGTCAGAACATAGCAAATCCTATTAGTAATGCAAACGCATACGACGAAAAGAAATTTTAATATTTAGCCGGGGTGGGGTAATAAGCCCTATCTCGGCTTTTTGTTTTTAAATACATATCAATATGCAAAAAATCAGAATTGGAAATGATATTAGAATAAACATATCACTTGTTGATAAAACAGAATATAGTGCATCTAATATCAAGAATATAAAATGTTACTTGGTTAATAAAACATTAATCGAGAGCATGAATAAAAAATGCTGCAATAGTTAGTATTTGCTAAATTGGTGTGGATGTCCTACATATCACGTATTACCTCATTGTAGAAATAAATTCTACTATAACGGAAGGGATTTTGACTGCAAGTGTGAAATGGATAAATACAGACCTTTGGACAAAACAAAATATCTCATGGAGTCTGAATTAGACTTAAACAATAATGTTATAAACGCATACTTTCCATCAAAAGATTAGATGTGCGGAATATATCAATTAATTGTTGTCGTAGAAACATTTGTTCCTGGTTGGGGAAAAAGACAGCTTAAAACTAATACTATAGACTATGGAGAGATATTTGAAATCGTTGATAAAGGTACAGAGTAGACTGGTGATATAACAATAACAACTGGAGTTGATCCTTTGATTAATTCTGGATTTATTGGATATCTCGCAGTAAGACCATTCGCCGAAAACGAAGAAAGTGATCAGGATAAAGGATTCGACAGGTCTGACGATGGATACGAAAACCCATCATAGGAAACATATGATAGTGTAGGAATACAGAATGTAGACCCTAATTTGCTTCTCGAAGTTAATGATTTATCAAGATTTTCAACTATAGTAAATTATGTAGATGGTCAATATTTGTGGGTAATGTCTAAAAAGCCTATTAAAAACCTTATTGATGGAAGTATGAATAATATACCATTTACTACTGTTTAGTATAATGCTGAAACAGGATATTATTATTATGCAGGTTCTAACCCAGTGCTTAAAAACACTATGTCTGGAGGAGTTTCTGTAAAGGCAATATTCTAAAATGACTAATTATGGCAGATATTAAAAACTCGTATATAAGACCAAAGAAAGAGGATACTATCGTATACGGAAGGATCGTTAGTGCGTCTACAGAAGGCGTTGTTGCAGATGCTGGACAAATATACGATGAACAACTCAAAATTGGTCAGCATGAATTAAATGAACGAATTGTAAAAAGTGGTATTGGAACATTTGCAGGAATACCTATATACACAAAAGAAATTATAGATAGTGTAGATCCAGATGATATTTTAGATAAATATATACTTATAGCCGACAAACAGAATGATTTAAAAGCAAAACCTTCCAGAGTCGTAAAAGAAGATGGTTCGTATGTCGATATTTTATTTTCTGCCATAAGAGCATTATAGAGTGAGGTGGCAAAAATTAAAAACTCGTTTAAATATGGAATCAATTCATATACAGATGAGAATACATTAATATCATCAATTTCTTATGGAATTAATGATCCTGATGATGAGCCACTATGGGCTGTTGATGAAGAAGATTTGTCACTAATTACATAGTTAACTATAGGAAATGGATGCGAATTAACTCCTGTGTCAAATTTAAATTTCGAAAAAGAAGGTGTTGTAAAAATAACTGGAGATGCCACATGGAATGATGATGGAAAAATAAAAGATGTTGAAGATCCTAAAGTGTTTATGTATTTTACTGTCACGAATCCAGACGTAAATATACATTTAACAGATGGTGAGAACTAGATGGTTTTTAACATAAATTCTATAGAACTTCCAAAATCAACCGCTTACAATGTAATGGTGTGTATTAGTAGAACAGTAAACAACCTTGGAAATAACTATATATACATTAGCGTTGGTGATGCGATTCGTGACAATATATATACATAGGGTTATTATTATGATAATAAATTAAACAAAATCAGAAATGATATTGGATATAAATATTACCCTAATAGTGTTGTATTTACAGATACTGATCTTTCGTTATTTGATATATGTTCGAAATATTAGGATTTCTCAAACCAGGTTATTCCAAGCGCTCCTTCAGAATAGAATTATAAATACGAAGTATCACATATAACTATTCGCTCTGTTAAATCAGAAGATGTACTTTAGAAAATAAAGGACCAAATTCAGAATAACGAATTAACCTTTGTTGAAAGTACAAAGAATTTATGGATTAAAAATAATAATAAACTAGTTAAAATTGCTGCTGGTGGCGGTACAACACCAGATGACGGTATGACAGAAAGTGAAGTATTAGATTTGCTTAAGAAGCAAGGTATTATTCGCGAGGATGGTGAAGACCTACGAATAACAGACCTTTCAGATATTACATTTATTCACCAAGACACTGGCAAGAAGTACAAGTTCTTTATTAATGAATCTGGAGATCTTGTTAATCAAGAAATCCCTAATGACGAAGATCTGCTTTCTAATAGAGTGATCGCTAGTGGTGTTGACTTGGATAGCTGGAGTGCTAGAGGATTTATCGGCAGACTTAGATTAGCCGAATATAATAAAGCAAACCCATCTAACAGATTATCTGAAACACAAAATATTGGATTATATTCTGATAGAATAAAAATTGGTGCATTCTACGCACCATTGGATACAGATATTGTACACGGTTGTACGAGAGCATTCATTGAACTTGAAAACACATCTGATAGCGACTTTTGTTTATAGGGATGTTATTTGCATTATACTAGACCAACAGACGACAAGCAGGCTGTATATCATTTACAGCTTACTGGTACGATAAAAGCAGGTGGTACATATGTTATTGCAGGAGCTTATTATGGTAATAAGAAAGATGAAAATGCTTATATTAAAGTAGATTCGTACGATCAAGAGTGGTATGAAGATGGAAAGTTGATTGATTTTACAATCGATACAAGCTCTGAGCTTGGAAACGGTTTTGCTTTGACATATGGTAATCAAGACCTTACTCCTACAACATATTTATGGAAAGCTAATGATAGTTCTGTAACTACATTTAATGACACTAATACTTATCCTAACTTATACGATCCATCATTCATTGATGCAATCTATTTCTTTACAGGTGTTATAGATTCTTCAAAGACTGGATATTGGGCAAAGCTTGTGCTTGGTATTACGTCGAATACAATGTATAAAAACACATTTGAGCTTGATCCTGCACAGTAGGCTTATTAGTCAGCGAACGTTAAAGATAGTTCTAGAGCAAGATGGGCTAGTACAGCAGATGTTTGGATTGTAGATCTTAGTTCACCAATGATTAGTTTTCCACATTCTAAAGAATAGTATAGTGTGGCTAACTTTGCTCCAAAGGCATCTTATTTAAATAAGAATGTATGTACAGATAAATCTAAGCTTGATGTAACTAAACCGAATATGGTTACATGTTCGTTTGGTATAGATATGCATAAGGATAGAGCGTTTAACTGGATATCTGTAGGATACCATGATGAGTATATCTGGATTAGATAGAAAGGATAGACAGATTGGACATATAAATTCGAATCTTATAAAGAGGTAGAAAACGCTACTACATAGGATACATCTTACCCTAGAAGAAAAGAGTACTCTAAAGATGTTAATAACGTTATCTATAGTAGAATTGTAAGTAGATTCCCAGCAGATGGTACATAGTATACATCTCATAAATGTGTAATTAATGTTGTTAGTTCAGCTGTTACAGGAGGTCCTTAGGTTTGGGAGTATGTTGTTGGTAGACCTAATGCTAATGGAAATCCTGGTTCATATGTATCAGATGTATAGACATTTACATTATACCCAGAAACTTATAAGCCAGTTATTTATCAAACAACAGATTAGCAAGGATTTGATTGGTTACAGTACCAAGTTTGGGCAGCAGCAGCAAACAAGCTAAATGAAAAGATTGCAGAAGACCAAAATAGCAGTAATATCATTCCTATTATTGTGAATACTGGAGATATGACACAGAACGGAACAAGAATCAATGAGTGGTTTGATTACTATAACGCTGGTCATGTTTTATTTAATAAGTTTGAATAGATGAATGTTGTTGGTAACAACGACCTCTGTGGTACAAATGTTACAGATCTTGGAACTGGTGACGATCTTGGTAAATCAAACTCTTTCTATTTCCATGTATTCTATTGTTACGATATAGATGAATCTACATTCGTTCCAATTGTCAATGGTAAATATATACCATCTCTGTATTATTTCGAATCAAAGAACTACAGATTCGTTATGATTAATAGTGAAATCACAATGATTAATTGTAATCAGTGGTTTAATCTTAAAGACGGAGAAGACACTGTTAATATTTATACAGGATATACTATTGGTACAAACAAAAGATATATTAGCAATTTTACATCAATATATACAATGGTTTACAATATGCTTAACACTAGCAAAAAGTGTATAGCAGCTTGTCATGAAATGCCATTTACTGTTATTACAAATAGCAGTATAGCAACTGGACAGGAACAGTATTCTAGATCACTTGGACCTAATGGTTCAGCATTAATTGGTAGCCATTGCAATTAGATAGATAAAACTGAAACTGGTGCTGGTACATACTGGCTTAGTAGGCTCCTTGAGTATAAAGGGGTAAAGCTTATGATCGGTGGTCATAAACACACATACGCTTGCACATACCCTGTTAGAGAGTATTTCTTCTTTGGATAGAATAAAAACAGCAAAGACAATTTTGAATAGTATTCGATGAGTGATACATTGCAGAACGATAATGTAAGATTTGTTGTAGATGGCAAAGATTATACAAAATTCCCTTTAACAAAACGAGAGGATGTAGGATAGGCTCCTACTGGATTCTTCCCATATACAAGCGTACCTAACCTTGAATGCGGTGTTACTTATTTTATGTGTTAGGCTACAGGATTTAAACTTACATCAAACAAGGAGCTTCCATCAGCTAATTAGAAGTTCTCTTTAGCTATACCAGAAACAACAGTTAAAAATGGAAAAGACGTAGCAAATGCTAACTAGAAATATCCAATGTTTGGTATAATAAGATTATAGGATTCTGATTATAATGTTGAGCTTGTTAGAATAGCTAACATTCTTACATCTACAGCTAAATTTACACAGTACGATTACTCTACATCTCCTATGAAGTTACAGTACTTTAAGCAGGTTTCTGATAACAACTACGGAGAGTGGGTTGATACAGAAACAATAATGCTTACAGTATGAGATTAAATAACAATTCTAAGATTGTTAGTGATGACGATATAATAATGTCGGATGGCTCTTCAACGCTGTCCGACAAATTATTGTCTATAACTAATGATGTGAATTCGCTTAAGACAAATGTTAAGTGGATTTATAAATATGGCGGAGTCGGTTCTGGCTCTGGTAATGGAGGTGGAGGAAACAATAAACCGTTTAGTATATTTGCGTCGCTTAATGGTATTCAGATTAAAGGCGAAAATATTGTCCTAAACGGAATAAATACATACCCACTTCTTATTATAATAAATAACCCAAATGGTGGAAAGTTTAATGTAACATACTCGTATACAACCAAAACTGCTAATGGTGGAGAAACTACTAATACAAGAACTTAGATTTTATCTATCGAAAATGCGTTTAGATTTTATACAAATATTAATCTTAATACAAACTCAACGCTTACTATTACTGTAACAGATGGTAATGACACATAGCAGGTATCATGCTAGTATATTGTTACCCCATATTCGTTCGATGTGTCACTTGTTGATGATAATGGAAAGAAATATTTGACAGATAGTAATATATATGAGATCTTTACAGAAATAGCAAGAGGCACAGGTCTTAATATAAAAGTTGACTACGTAGTTTCAATTTCTGCAACAATAAATTACTCAGCTAGATTTAATGGATAGGATTTAGGTTCTGGCAATATTGAAGATAAAAGTGGATCGCTTACATTTCCTATAGATAAGAGTAATTTTACAAACGATAAATCTGGACTTTACTCTGCAGTATTTAATACGTAGATTATACCAGATGGTTAGGAAATGATCTCAAATGATCAAACTATAAATATATCTCTTATACCAAACGAACTATACTGCTTAATATCTCCAGATGTTGGTGTCATATATAATACACGATAGACTGAGGGATACTACATTTACAATCCTGGGTATATTTAGTTTAACTATAGAATCTATGAAGGCATAAACAATAACAGAAGTTACAATGTTTTCGTAAAGATTAACGGAGTATCAATATTTGAAAATGGTCTTACAGTAACAGAGCGTCAATAGAATTCATTTAAGATTCTTGCTACAAAAGCTGGGGAAAATACAATTGAAATAAATGTTTCTGGGTACAGTGCTAAATATTATTTTTATGTAAAAGAATCTGAGGATTAGCTTGATTGGTTTGAAAATCCGTAGCAGTGGAGTTAGTACTATTACAGAATAAATAACTGTACTGATAACTTTAAACAGTATTTAGCTAACACAAGTATATCTTAGACTGTTAATTCTAACGCTATTAGAATAATAGGTATTGAACCTCCGCAGGTTAGTGGTACAGGAAACATTTGTACACATATAGCTATCGGTTTGCAGTTTAATCATATAAACTCTGATAATGCCACTATTATAAGTTTATACAACGATGGAGATTCTCCTATTATGACGATAGGGTAGCAGATGACAACTAGAGGTAGCTCATTTGTAGATTGTTATATATAGAAGCAAAATGACGCAGATAAAGATGATCTTACAAAATATCACCTATTGTAGATTTTCTCAAATTTTGTAAAAAAGGATGGCAACGACTCGTATTATGACACTTCTATATATATTGATGGACGAATGGAGGCGTCATTCTCTAGTTTATTCAATGCGCCATTGCTTGTAAAACAATTGCAGATAAATCCAGCTAACGTTTACATTAACACAATAGATGTTGATTATCTACCTGTGTCTGATATTGGAGAGAATGGAGATTACGACGTATACCAATATTATCTTAAATATAGATCTGAGATAATTCGCGAACAAAGCGAAGAGTTTTAGCAAGAACTTATTTTAAAGCAATATTTAAAAAAGTTTAATGTTGGAATAGATGGTAGAATTATTACAGACGGTGCTACAATTAGTGATATTGCTGCAAATACGTCAACTCCAGTTCTTGTTATGACATGCCAAGATAATGGTACCGGAACACCAATGATATAGAGGCTTGAGAAAAATTATGGTGAAGATGGAACCGGCGAAGGGTCTGATCTTAATTTCCCTGTATCAATTGAATGGAGTCCAGGAAGATCTGCATTAGCAGAAGTTAAGATGCCAGATTCGTTTACTAGTGCATAGTTTAGAGCTTCATTACAAGGTTCTTCTACAAAATTGTATAGAGTAAAAAACTTTACATTAGCAATAGAAAATACAGACCAATCTGAAACTGCTGACGTTTACTTGTATTCTCCTAATTTTAACCAAGATAATCCTGAGACATTTTTACCAGAAACGTAGTTTACATTAAAAGCTGATGTCGTTGATAGTTCTCACTCAAATAATACAGCTTGCGGAAAGTTTGTAAACACAGTTTGTGAAAAATTTAGCGATAGTATTAGTGAAGATAGCGTATTCAAACCGTACATAAAGAACTGCCTTGATGGATTTCCTATACTTTTGTTTATGCATATTGTTACAGAAGATCCTGATACTGGAAATAAAGATGACGTTTATTACTACTTCGGAGTATATAACTTTAACCTTGGTCGTGAAGCTTGTTTTAATCTAGGTTATAAAGATCTTAGAGTATTTGTAGATAAGACTACATTGACTGGTAGTGGCAAAGACTTTGTGTTCTATAAAATAAATAACGATGATAATACGTTAAGAGAAGGTATTGGTGTTGCTGAAATTTAGGGAGGTTCTAACTATTTTGACTTCTCACAGTATGATCCTACTATATTATTTTAGCAGAACAAAGAGAATGATAATACATATATGTTTGGAGACCTTGTTCATGGCTCAAACTTTTCTGAAGCAGAATTATAGGCATCTATACAAAAGTTCGTAAAATCAGTAACTCTTGGAGGAGGGTATTTATTTGATTATCTAAAGAAGGGAAGAGGATCTTATGAAGATGGATATTCTGCGGAAGAACTCGATGAGTCTGGAAACAAAACTGGAAAATCATTAAATATGGTTCCCGATTATACTAAATAGTATCAAAGAAAGTCTGATGGCTCAAGTTGGAAATACGCGTTGAAGAATACTATTAGTCCTGGAACATAGAATGATTTAAGAAATCTTTGTATACCAGATATGGACAATAATAGACCATCAGAGTTAAACTTTTAGTCAGTATCAGAATATTATACAATATGTATGGTTCTTGGTCTTGTTGATAGTGTAATGAAGAACCTTAATATTAAGACGTGGTCTGGAAAGAATTCTGCTGGTACAACTTGGGTAACAGCATTCTATGATATGGATACATGTTTAGGTATTAACAATAGCGGTGGTAAAATTTCTTATTTTGCATTTTCAGACTATTGGGATGGACAATTAAAGAAAACTCAAGATGGCGTTGATTATCCAGATAATGTAAATATATATAGAGATTTTTCACCATCTACACTTGGATCAAACGGATTTGATGTTCCTTCATCATATTTATTCGCAGTTGCTAAGTATGCTAGATTAATATTTAAGGACGACGAACAGTATACTATTAACTATCCACAGGAATTGTATGCAAAATGGAGAAGTAATGTTATAAATAACAAGACTCATGAAGGTATTCTAAAAAATGCTGATTATTTTGTAGATAATTTCTACGCTAATAATCTCGGTTCTATAAATAACTTGCTTGTAACATACAACTATAGATCTAAATATCTTGCATTAGATAATTCTGGTACACAATGGAATCCTGTTGATTATCAGAAATTTAACGGAACAAGAATTAACTATGTAAGAGATTGGTTTAATGGTAGATTGCATATTCTTGACGCATACTTTAATCTTAATTCAAGCATAGGTGTTCCTATACAATATAGAGATAGCAACGGATAGTGGAAGGACATAAATCTAAGTAGCGATCCAAATGTTGAAAATATAGTATACGATTGTACTTATAACGCAGCAAACTACTCTGTACCTATGAATAAAGATGTAATTATCCTTAGAGACATATTCTCTTCAGGAAGTTCTTCTGCTGGTATTCAGCTTGGTTCAAATGCTAGCTTTAAGATTAAATGTCCTAAATTTTCTCCTTTACAGATTACTAAGGCTAATTCAGTTATTGCAAACTACATAATTGGTGGAGATAATTACCAATAGGTCGATATTAAAACAACAGGTGTACAAGGTGTTAAGGTTGGAGGTTCTTAGCTATGGTCTTATCTTGAAAATATAAACTGGATAGAAGGAAATGCTTAGACTGGTTTATATATCGGATCAGATAAGCTTGAATCAATAAATGGTTCTTCAAATACATTTGGAAGTTTTTCTTTTGACACGCCTAGCGTTAAGGAGATTAATTTAACATCTCCTGGTTACACAGCAACTCTAACACTTAATGGAGTTAGTAATTATCCAAATCTAAGCTCTATTAATATTAGTGGATCAAGAATGGGTTTAACTGCTAATGGTTTAAATGTAGCAACAGTTAATGTTAGTAATATTAAAAACCCAGGATCAAGTATTATTATAACAAACTGTACTAATATCACAAGTTTTTCTGTAGATAATAGTTAGCTTTAGACACTTCAGTGGTCATAGATATAGGGGAAATATAAGAACTTGTCATTCAATAATAAAACGAATATAACAAACTTTAATTTAAGCTGTATTGAGAGAGGAAGTAGTTTTACTCTTTCTGGTGATAATTCTGTTGAAACTATAACACTGCAAGGTTTTGAAACAATAAATATAGATAATTGTCCTAAGCTTAGAACTGTTACAATTACAGAGTATGACAACCATTCTAATGTATAGATTTATCCTAAGAGTATATCTGTAACAAATTGTATACATGGTTAGCTTTGTATTAAAGATAACACTGGTGTTACAGTTGACAATACTGTAGACTTACATAACTCAACACATCTTTAGAATGTATGTTTTTAGAATAGCACAAATATAAAGCATGTAATACTTCCTCCAAATGTTTCAGCTACAAATAACTGCTTCTAGAATGTTACAGGTCTTTAGACAGTTGATGCGACATCTCTCTATATTTAGCCATATACGTTCTATAACTGTTTTAATTATCATGGTTTAAATTAGAGTGGAGATTATACAGGATTATCAGTAAATTCTAGTACAACGTCTTTAAATAGTGCGTTTGAAAGAAGTGGTGTTGATCTTGACTTTGTAGCAAACTTTTTTACACATGCTATTCCAGAAAACAATAACATTACTAACACTAGTTCAATGTTTGCTAGATCTAGAGTTGAGTTTACACAAGATGATTATAAGAAGTGCATATCAGATGGTGTATTTAAAAGCCCTATAGATCCATCAGTTTTAAACAAGGTTACTAATGCTAATTATATGTATTATGCAACAGGTGTAAATGTACATTTTAAAGAGTTGTATAATTTCGGTAGTCCATCAGGATGTTCATATAGTTCGTTACTTTGTACTCATACTTCAAGAATGGCTACAGACTGTTTTGCGTATTGTATATCAAAAATGACTGATTGGGGTGGAAATGACGTTTCTGGAGACCATGAATTTTAGATACCGATGGATCCAACTACAGGTAACGATATACCAACATCAGAAATTATATCTGCTAAAGATATATGGAATCCTAACGGTGTATCTCCTAAGAAACTTTAGAGAATATAGGACTTTAATATATCTAATTCATATAAGGTTGATTTGAGTGAATTATTTAACTCTAATTGGACATCATTAACAACTTTGTATGCAAGCTTCCTTAATTGTTATAGTGTAAACCTTGATGGCTTACTTTATGACTTACCAAATATAAACAACATTTCAACATGCCTATCGTAGGATAGTAGAAGTACTGATAATGTTGATTTATGGGAGTTTATTAATTGGGAGAAATTTGTTCCAAGAAGTTATGGTGGATTCTTAACTGATCAATATAAACATAATTACGGATGCTATAACTTTAAAGCACATGTTTCGTTGGAGCACTATAGAGATATATGTAATCTGTATATCAAGAATGGTAAAGAAAATCTAAGCAATTTATTCTATAATACAGACATAACAGAAACTGATGGAGACTTAACGTTCGGAAGTACGTCTTCAATAAATTTGAACGCAAAATATATGCGACATACTTTTGATGGCGCTAAGTATGGTGGTGGTGCTTTAAGATTAGATGATAATTTCTTTGCTAAACTACCTAAAATACAAGATGTCAGATATTGTTTTGCAAATACATCTTTGGCAAAACCTATACCATTTGATTTCTTTAGAAAGAGATATGATAATATTAATACTTAGGTTTTTGTAAAAGTTGGTGATGAGTATAAGCCTGCAACTCTGCATGATTATAAATATGGAAGAGATAACACTTATAAAATCTGGAGCTTCTCTCATGTATTTTACAATGTTAATCCAACTAGTGGTGCATAGTAGTTTGATATGACTACAGAAATTCCAGACAACTGTGCAAAGAATAATGACACAAGTGACCAAACTGTGTATATGGAATATTATACTCGTACATAGGATCCGGGAACTAAAGAATATACATATACAAAACGCACTATTAATCACTGTACAGAGCTTACTGATACATAGAATTTGAGAGGCGGATATTAGGCTTCGTATAATCTTGGAGATGGTACAATATTTAGTAATGGATAGGTGCCTGATGGTGGTGTAAATAATTTGATTATCCCACCAGACTTCTTTTATTGTGCAGCAACTTCTCATACTTCAGATAGTGGAGATGGTGGTATAACAAGCTATAGTTATGCATTTGCTAAAGATAACACGTCTAATACAATGGCTGGAATTATACCTGAAAATATTTTTAAGGCAAATAGATCAGGTGTCGTAACAGGCGTATTTAACAACCAAGTAGTTATACCTCGTCTAGTAGGTTCTACAACATCTGGAAACGAAACAACAAATGTATATGTTTAGTACCCTAAAAACTATACTACATATTCTGTTTTGAATGATGCATTTGGAGCACAGCCTGTTATATTGTAGGATAGTACAGCTGGTACGCATACAACACATAATTATTCATTTGTGATATTCAATGAGTCAATACCTTCTACAACATCTACATTGAGCAATGCGTTTAAGAATAGTTGTATAATTTATGGTATAGATTATGGCAGATATTCTGGAGAAGCTAGATTAAATTTTGCTTGTTCCTACAATAATGGAAGACTTGTTGAAGGATTTGATATGACTAGATTCTCATCAATTACACTAGACTATATGTTGTATACAAACTTATTGTGCGTATTAAATGGTCCAATATTTGCTGGTACATATTATATATCTAATTGTAAAATGGCTTCAAATAATGCAAAAATTGTATCAACGTGGGGCTATAATAGAGGTAATCATACGTCTAGCTTTATAAAATGGCCTTCAGCAAATAGTAGTATTGTTAACAAGATGTTTGCAGATACTACTTAGGGCATAACGATAACTACTGCTAACATTCAGAATTCTGGAGAAAGTTTAAAATATTATAGAGAAACTGGAGTAAATATAATATGAAATTAACATTAAAAAGAATAGCTCTCCGTCCAACTTATACTATAGGCAAACTTTATATAGACGATGTATATTTTTGCGATACTATAGAAGATACTGTAAGAGACATAAATAAGAACGGTAAATTTGACAATGGGGAGAAAAAGGTTCATTCCAAAACGGCAATACCTTACGGAAATTATGAGATTAAGTGGACATATTCACCTAGATTTAAGAAGTATACACCACAGCTGATGAACGTTCCATCATTTGAAGGTATACGTATTCACGCAGGAAATACAAGCTCAGACACAGAAGGTTGTTTAATTCTAGGAGAAAACAAATAGGTTGGAAAAGTCCTTAACTCAAGAGCTACTATAAACAAGTTTTATCCAATAATAAAGGAAGCTTGTTCTAAAGGAAAGGTAACTATTGAGATAAAATGAAAAAGATAACAGGAACATGGCGCGAGAAGATTTAGTATTCAACAGCATGTCTCGCGTTTTTAAGCGGTTAGGTTCTCACCTGGGTACAGTATTTACAATAGGGTGAAATATCCACAGGTGTACTAGGGTTTGTGGCACAAACATTAGTTTATTCAGCTAGTATATATGGAGTATCTATTTATATACAAGGTAAGTTTGGTGAGATAAAAACATATTTAAAAGAGTGTTTAACTAATAATGAAAGCAATTGTGATGTAGTAGATATTAAGCAAAATAAAGAACAACTACAAAACGCTGCTTAATGCCATTTGTGGGCTTCTAATAGCCTTTTGTGTAGCGTCTGGTATATTCTACCACAACAAAGCTAATAGGCTCTCACAGGAGCTTAAAATGGCTAATAACAACATCGAAGCCTATTAGGATGCCTTGAATGGTGCCTAGTAGGCTTCTGGTGTTTTAAGGCTAGATATGAAAAAGCTTAAAGATTATAACGATAATCTTGTGTAGTAGTTGGATTCTGTACGTAAGACAGAAAAGCTAAAAAGTAAAGAAATTTAGGTAGCAGCAACTTAGAAGTAGATTATAAACGTTAATAAGAGTAAGGGGGTAGTGGGTGATATTATAACTATACTTAAAGATTCTGTTTATAAGGATAGCTTACAATATAACAACCTAACTAAAGTATACTATACAATCTGTAAAGATAGTGTTAATATCAAGTTAGATGTATAGAATACTTAGTACCTCTACGTTTATAAACATAGAGAATATAAAAACAAAAAGAACTTCTTTAAGAGATTGATAACATTTGACTGGAAAAAGAAAGACGTATATAAATACAAAATACATAATACGAATGACATACTTAAAGAAGACAGTATAAGAATAATAGAAGCAATATGAAAACATTCTCAGCTCGTACATTGATAGATGATATACTTCTTATTGTACGAAATAATAACATAAGTGAGAGTGAGGACATGTCTAGGGATTAGATCTTATCTTGGATAATGTAGTATAAAGCTTATTTGTCTAAGAAAGAAAATGATAAAGATGCTGAGACAGGTGATGACGAAGATCCTGATGATAGCTAGTTATCAACTATTGGACCACTTGAACTTATAGACGATACAGATTCTGTGTCAGAGGGCTGTTGCTGCTGTCGTTGTGGTAAACTAAAGAGAACAAAAAATAAACTGTACACAATTGATGATAGTAGCGACAATATAGTTAATGTTACTGATGCTAGTGGTTGTGTTATACAGATTATGAGTAAATCTAGAAAGCATTATCATAATTTTAGAAGGTATACATACAATGAACCTATGTGTTGGTTTGATGATTAGTATATATATGTTGATGGTAATGGTTCAGAAAACTTTAAATATATATACGTTACAGGAATGTTTGACCAAACACAAACAGCTAGCAGTGAAGATGATATAATGATACCTGGATGGATGATACCAGATATTAAAAAAGCTATCATGATTAACGAATTAGCATTTATGCTTAAGAGGCCTAGTGATGATAGCAATAACTCAACATTAGCAAGTGTTAAACCAAATGGTCCTCAAGATAAGGAAGAATAAGAAAAGCTATACAATAGCTGATATATATAGAGACTACATTAAAAATAACGATGTAGAGCTTAATTACGCGCGATATAAGCGTATTATAGACGAATTTAATAAAGTTGTCAAGGAAGAGATTTTAGAGCGCTCACAGCCATTTAAAATGCCTTACGGGCTAGGTACTATATGCATAGTAAAATATAAACCTAAAAGTTATTCTGATTAGTCATTGTCTACAGATTACAAATCAACAAAAGAAGTAGGCAAAAGGGTTTATCATTTAAACGAGCACTCTAATGGATATAAATATAGATTATATTGGTCGAAAATACCAAGGATGTTTTCTGATAGATATAAATACTAGTTATGTATGGTTAGAGAAAACAAAAGGCACCTTGCTCAACTTATATTTAATAAACAAGATTACATAAATATAGATGATATACAAATATACAAAATGTGAGTCAGTTATAGCTAAAATTATGGCTGACTCAAACATGCAAGAAAAGGACATACGTATTACAGATATACGAGAATGGATCTTTGAAGCTGTTGAGAAGATTGGTGCTCCTGTATAGTATGTATAGAAAGAGTCTGGTGAAGATTGCGTTCCAATATTTGAAATACACGAACATCAAGTTCCAATACCAGAAGATTTAGAGTCATTGACAACTGTAGCCTATTCAAACAATGGAACAAATTGGGTATAGGCACTAAAAGATGAAAGTTCATTTAAGTCTAAAGCTGATACAAAACATATACATCACTATCATCCAGAACAACCAGCTGGAGTAATGCTGCCTACACATAGATCATAGCTTCTAGGAATAAATGGTAGCACTGCACTAATGGATGCTATTAGAGAACATAAGACAGATGTTCCTACATACTGGATTAAACCAGGTTGGATAGTATTTAATAAAGACAATGGTTTTGTTAAATTGTCATATAAGGCAATAGCTACAGATGAAAGGGGTTATCCACTTATACCAGATTTAGCTTCATATTAGGAAGCTATATACTGGTATGTAATGATGAAATTAAGCTTTCCAAAGTTCATTAGAGGATCACTTGGTGGAAAAGCTAGATATAATTAGAACACATACTTCTATATACAGTAGTAGTGGAATTTCTATAGAAACCAGGCTTACGCTGAAGCAATGATGCCAAACGAAAGTGAAATGCTTACTATTAAGAACGAGTGGACTAAGCTTATACCAGAGTGGGATGATGACGAGAATTTCTTTAATAACACCGGAAAAAAATAGTTAAACTTTAACGATTATTGCTATGGATACTAATACTGAACCACAAATTAATAGTTTTGCAGGAGGATTAAATAGTGATGATGATCTCTCTGTTGTTGCTACAAACTAGTATATTGATGCTAGAAATATAAAGATATCATCATATAGAGGTGGAGAAGGCAGAGACAATAGACATGGATCGTTAATGCCAGTCTAGGGCGTAAAGTTAGCTGGATCGTTTGCTGGTGAGGATAACAAAGTTATTGCCACTGGTTCAATAAGAGATTATGGAGTAGTTGTTTGCGTTGATGAGAATGAAAATAGACTTAAGATCTATAGTTTTAAAAACGCAATAGGCGGAACAGTGCATGACTAGGACTTCAATAATATACAAAATAGTAGACTTATTGTAGATGCTCCATTATTGCCATTAGATAAAGGAGACGAGTATCCAGACGTATTTGATATTCAGCTTAATTATGAGAGCGAAAACAATATCAAGTTATACTTAGCTGACTCTAAGCATCCAATAATGATTTTTAATATAAATAGAGATGATAGTTTAATATACGATGATCTTAATAAATGTTTATCTTATCCAGAAGCAGTTTGCAAACCACCTGTATTTGAAGAGTATGTTCCAGGAAAAATAGAATTTGGTGTTGTAAGCTATTGTTATCAGTTGTATAATAGATACGGAATACATACAGGAGCATCTATACAATGTTAGCAAATACCAATTGGTAATTATGATTTCGATAACAAATACGTAAAGTGCGGCGGAAAATAGGGTGCTATATCAAATTGCGGAGTAAAGATATCTATACAAATCCCTAGTAATTATTGGCATCTTGACTATATTAAAGTATTTAGAGTATAGTACACGCAAAATGGATAGATGCCAATAGTATCTGTAATATATGATGCTAAAGTAAACTCTAATGAACAAGATTCTACATAGTTGGTTATAAACGATGTTGGTAATGATCCAATAGAACATATCAGCGTTGAAGAATTAAATTCATTACAAGGCGTTAGAACAATACCTAATTCATTAGCATCTAAAGATGGTTTTCTATTTGCAGCAAACACAAAGACAATATAGACTACTATTAAGGATTTCGATAAATGGGATGCTAGAGCGTTTAGGTTTAATTACAAAAACATCAGCACTGTAACAGATATTAATGGTGATAACTCATTTACAATAGATGCGCACGAATACTGTATAGAAGAAGACTCTGTTGCAGTTCCTCCATTTGACCATGATTGCTATGATGATATTTATAACAACATAAATAAAGAAGTTTGGTTGTATTTTGCTAATTTTGTATTCGATTCAAAATACAGATGGGTTGGCGGATCTGGTAAAAATATAGAATGGAGATTTGTTATTTCTTCTTAGGTAGAAGATTCTTGTATAAAGGAAAAAAATACAAGAAAGATAGGAACATTATATAATTATTCTCAGAAAGAAAACGTGTAGCAAAATAATGTTTTCTACATTGATAAAAATTTTAAACCATCTATAATATAGAAAGCGGAATTTGATCCTGGAATAAATAACAACACATGGTTAATAAAGTCGCTTAGACGAAACGAGATTTATCGTTACGGAATTGTTTTGTATGATAAATATTGTCAAGCATCTCCAGTTAAGTGGATTGCTGATATAAGAACACCAAATGTTACTGAAAAAGGATTCGAGTTGATGTCATCTAATACTATCGTTAATGGTAAACGTTACGAACTAGTTATCAGAAATCTCGGAATACAGTTTATGGTAAAGAACTTACCAGAAGGATGTACTGGTTATTAGATAGTTAGATGTGCTAGACATGAATCTGATATTGCTACAATATCATAGGGCGTATTAAGTTCTCCTGTATCTAATGCATATAGTAGATAGTATGAAGGAAATAATAATGATTACTAGGTAACAAAATATCATGTGTTTTGTCCAACAGGATTCTTGACAACAAATAAATTTATAGAAGGATTTTATGTACAAAATTAGCTTGTTGGCAACGGAGATGATCTATCATCCCAATGTATGACAAACATAGATAATGACAAATTATTGCAATTTGTTTCAAAGGAAATTTGTTATCAGCCAGAATCATTTAAGCAATTTACAAAAGACAAAAAGTATTATTTACAAAAATAGTCTTTTTTATTTGGAGCTAGGGGTGATTATAAATTCACTGATGATTAGTATGATTCACCTAGAAATGGTAGCTATAATGAAGATTATGGAAGTTTGACAGGTTATAGCGGAAGGTCAAGTTTTAAATTTATAATACCATGTATATCAAACTGTGCTGTCGAGTTGTTTTCTGGGCGATATGAAGATGGTGATGCAAGAGGAAACATTTGTGTTAATGGTATAGATGTTATAGGTGATTCGAAAAATAGTACAATATGCTATTTGGATGCGCCATTTAATCCTAGCTATTTTTATAAAGTGAATCCTCAATCACATAAAGCTAGAAACCCAGGAAAACTTGATGGTGTAGCAGGACAGCTTGCTAATAGCGGAACAATTGGCGGGTTAGGAAATACACATCCTTACTCATATTCTTTAGTTAAAGACTGTATTTTAAATTTTGATAGACTATACAATAATGATGATGATTCAGCAAATAAAAGATAGGAAAAAGCTGGTAAATTTATAATACAAAAAGCCTTCGCTTATATAAAATTATACGAATAGAGTATTAGTCCACAGGAGTTTTATAATGATAAAAATACAGTAATTGATGATTGGCTTAATAATTTTAATACTATTTGGAACAAAAATTATATATAGGACTTTTAGTTAGTTGATCAAATAAAATGGGATTAGGCATTCAAAAGAAATTTTAATAAAGATAATGATGAACAAGCTTCATCAAAAGCTTATCCTAATTATGCGGTTTCTGCTGGTGGAGCACTATTTATAAATATGATTACTGGTGGAATCTGCAACGATACTAATGGCAACATATTTGGATCATTTGGTAATTATAATGGTGGGTTCAAAAATGACGGAACTGGTAAACATAGAGATAAGAGTGTATGTTTTGGAACAGGTGGAAAATGTTTATTATTGAGTTGTTGGTATAAAGAAAAAGGTACAGCTGGAGCATTTTCTTATTATTATCCTGAGTATGGCAATTATTATGATAGTTTAAAGCAAGAATTAGCACAGACAGAACTAGGAGAAAATGGTTTAGTATTTAAGACAGTTAGACCAACTCTACTTGGAACGTATCTAACTAATCTTAGATAGCAAACAACTCCTTATGGTGGGTATTCATTTTCAAATAGACTTACGAATATATATTACGGAGATGGTAACTACTTCGAGTCTAAAAATGAATGGAATACAGTATTTGATGGAGATTGTCACGTAGAGACATTCGAATATACATCTATGCATAAAGTGTATGGAGCTTATACAAAGAATGGAAAGGATGAACTGTAGTTTCCTAATACTCATATGATAACATACTCTATACCAACAGAATCAAATATATGGTGCAAATTCCAACATGGATGGACATTTAGTTCTAATGCAAGAGATAATTACGCATCTTTTATACAAACTGAACCTTGTGAGATAACAGAAGCATATGTATAGAAAGAGCCTGAATACGTTTATAATTCTGTCTATAGTGTATAGAATACAAGTATTCCTCTTGCTGCGTACGATGATCTTAATCCACAAGATTATAATAAAACTATAGATACAAGAGTATATTATTCTGATTTAAAACAGAATGATGAAATTATAGATAGTTGGTGTAAATTTAGAAGCTCTAACTTTATAGATGTTGATTAGTAGTATGGTCCTATAACTAATATATCAACATTTAAGAATGTTCTTACATTTTTCCAGGAGCAATCATTTGGTGTACTCAGTGTTAATGATCGTAGTGTTGCTACAGATAATTCTGGACAAAATATAGTGCTCGGAACTGGAGGAGTACTTGATAGATACGACTACTACAGTAATACTTACGGAATGCATAAACAGCAATTCTGTTCAGTATGTACTACAGGCGGTATGTATTGGTTTGACAGCCATAATAATGTAATATGTTTATTTGATGGATAGAGCGTAGTATAGCTTTCAAAACAAGGTAAAGTATAGAATATATTAAATAAATATAAAAAAGATGACAACTTTAAAGTATTCTACAACAATAGATATAATGAAGTTGTATTCAATGTTTTAAGCGATGACATGTAGATAGTTTACAATGAAATGATTGGCAAATTTACATCTACTTTAACAATACCGTTTGATGGAGCTATATAGTTCTTTAATGGAGAATACCTTGTAAAGAAGAATGATACTGTATGCATATATTAGTATGACTACCTTGATGAGTCACCTAAATCAACAAATCAGTAGTTGCTTTCAAGTTACGTTAAATATGTTGTTGCTCAATAGCCACTTATTACTAAGGTATTTGATAATCAAGAAATTGTTACATACGAAAATCTATAGTTATAGGATGTAATATACGACTATGATGATTACTTCTCAAAAAATCATAAATATGTATGGTAGACTGAATCTTAGAAAATAGAATCTAGTCTAGAAGAATAGATAACACTTAGAGAAAATAATCATAGATTTGCAATACCTAGGGCTGATGGATTATTTGGCAATAGAGCTAGAGGCAAGGTGATGATTTGCAGTATAGAAGATGTTAAACCAAATCCAGCTATGGCAATACAATATATAATAACAAAATATAGATAGTCATGGAGTTAAAGTAGAGAAAGAAGATAAATAATATACCAAAATTCAATGGCGGAATAGATTCAAAAGTTGGTTTTGGACAATAGTATCAAGCTAATGATCTTACAAGCATGATTGGTGGTAACGCTCCTACTGGATCAGCTATAGCTGGAGCAGGAAGTTCTAGCGCTTCATTTAATATTGGACAAAAACCAGTTTCGAAATGGAATCCAAAAGGCGGAGTTTAGGCAGCAGGTGGCGGAGTAAGTACTGGTGCTGTAACAGGAGCTGTTAATGGAATGATAGGAATGATACAAGGATACAATTCTATGTAGAACGCTGTAAAGGGGACAGATAGACTTATTAATTATTCTGGACAAAGAACAGATTAGGCATTTGGTGTAAATTATCAAGCATATAATGATATCAACAAACAAAAAGCAATGAGCGATATATCTGCTTCTAATACAACTAACACATTGGCTATGACAGGATCTGGAGCTGCTGCTGGAGCCGCAATAGGCACGGCTATAGTACCAGGTGTAGGTTCGCTTATCGGAGGTGCCGCAGGAGCTATAGTAGGATTGTTTGGAGGCTTGTTTGGAAGTAAAAAAGCTAGAGAAAGATAGCGTAGAAAAATATTTAATGCGCAATAGAAAGTTAATCTTGTTAACTAGATTAATCAATCATCAGCTGCAACAGAAGGTCTTACATAGCAATATTATTTAGACAACGGTAACACGTATGATGATGTATTATACGCCAACCGAGGAAAAGATTTAATAAAACCAAGATATGTTAAAAGGAAATAAAGTATGGACACCTAATGGTTATTAGGCTGGTCCGGTTAATAGTTTAGTCGGTAAAGGAGAGTCTATTATAGATTATACAAATGGTACCGGCACTCTTGTAACAAAGGGTAAGGTTGGAGTTGATAATTAGCCTAGCTCTGTTAGTATAAATGATAATAATGTTATAGCTGGTAACGATATAGACTGGAGTAATGGAATGAAATTTTCTGATCAAGTAGCCCCGTTAACAGCTAAGCTTTAGATGTATAATAATATTGAGAAAAGAGTAGGAAAAAAATCTGAACTTAGCTCTTTATCAAAGTAGACTATGGAACTTTAGAAGAATCAACTAGATCGCGCTAAAGCTCCTATTTTATAGGCTATGAAAAATATTACAGATAGACAAGAAAGATAGCATCAGATCGAAGATTACGCAGCTTAGATTAAACATAATTGTGGAAAAGATAAGTTTGATAGCGGTAAAAGTTTCTGGAAATCCTACACAACAGGCGGAAAAGGAAAGGTATCAAATCTTATGCTTGATGCAGGTTATGCTTTACCAGCACTACTTGAAACATAGATGCTTAATAATTGGCGTAGAGAAAATACTGTAATGCCAAATATATACGCAGCTAATAGATATGCTCCAATAGCCTTATAGACAATGGCTGGTAATAGAGTGTCGGCTAATCCTATTCTTGAAAAATTATACGCACAAGATAGATAGGCTGCTTATTAGCTTGCTAATTCTGGAGGTTATACAGGTGGCCAACGTTAGGCTAATAGAGTAGTATTAGCTTTAGGTAATTAGAGAAACGTTGCAGATGCACTTATGAATGTGCATGAAAAGAATGCTGCATACAGAAATGCTTATGCCGAGATGGCTGCTAGACTTGGTGATAGCGATGCGCAGAGATTACAGCAGTCTAATCAATATGGATGGGAGGCTTACAATAGAGCACACGGTGCTAAGACAAAGGGTATTGAAACACACTTATCTAATCTTGGTCTTATTGGTCAGAAATGGTTGTCACAGCGTATCAAAAACAAGCAATACGGAGACATACTTAATATGTATCAGTAGGATATAGATAATAAGAAAGAATCATTAAAAACTATATATGGTATAGGAGCAGATGGTTCAAAAAGTACAGTAGCAAGTGGATCTACAAATAAAGCTGGCGGCAAATCTATAACTACTCCTAATATTTCTTATTATGGTACAGGAACAAACAGAGATGTACTTGATCTTAAATATGGTGATTATTCTTTAAATAATTTAAAAGCGCCATACGGAAAGTACTGGTACATAGATCCTGACAAGGTTGCTGATTCTGCAAAGTATACAAGAAATTGGGCAAAATCAAAAGAATAGTATTAGAGAGGAGCTTTTGGTACACCGTATGAGAGAATTAATTTCTCTAGCGATTATACCGGAGGATTTGGTCCTAATGGATTATTCTTGCCAACATGGGCTGGAAGTATATTTGATTATAACCCATATAATATAACTAGCTTAAGATTGAGAGAATGATAGGAATGTATGATGAACCAGTAGCGGTGCCTATAATAGACCTACTGGATAGCAGTATGATGTCATAGTACATCAGTGCTGCAAGAGAACAATACAATTAGGCAGTATAGGACTAGAAGGAGTTCGCTAAGGAATTCGGTGAGTTGTATGGGCCTAATGCTAATGTAAATAAATAGTTTTACGATATAACAAGAGGAGCCGTTAATAAAGGATTGGATTACCTATATTAGAACGGAATAGATCCTATTAGATCAGCAGAAGGAAGAGCGTATATAGCCAAGATTATTAGAGAAAGACCATATGCAGAAATAGCTAATCTTAAAGCCTAGAATGAGTCAATGAAGACTTATTAGAGATATAGAGCAGAAGCTATGCGAAATGGTACATATGATCCAGATTTTGAAAAGTTTTCACTTGGTGGTAAAACTCTTGAAACATGGGACCCATCTACAGACGGAATGTGGACTAGAGAAGCTCCATCTAAGTATTCTAGTCTAAAAGATTGGACAAGTAATCTGTTTGACAACATGTAGCTTGAATATGATCCAGAGTTAACAAAACAAGCAGGAGGGTTATATCAAGTATATTCAAAATCACATAAGAAGATGTAGTAGATCCTTGATGCGAATATAAAAGATATGACAAAATCTGATCTCGGTAGATACTACCTAAACATGTATGGAGGAGATATAGATGCACTTAAGGCTGATATTATTAATCGTAACAGAGAATATACTCAAGTAGATAGACGAGCTGATCAGGTAAAAGTTCATCTCAATGACCAGTAGTTCCAGGCTGATGAAGCTGCTAAACAGAGAGCGTTCCAGAGAGAAATGGCAAAACAGTAGCATGAATGGGATATGCAAGAGCTTGAGCAAAAGAATGCGAATGAAATTGCTAAATAGGCGGCTAAAGGAAATGGGAAAGGTGGCAAATAGGATTACAATCTTGTTGCAGATGTTATGACACAAGCTTCATCTACTCTTTAGAATTATTTTGCTACTCATACTTTTGGAGAAAAGAATTATGGTAACAATTTAGGATATTTATCTAGAGCACAAGGAAAGGCATTCTCTAATAAAGGCTTTAATCTAAACGATGTTTCATTCGATTTACCTAGAGGAGGATATTCTGCTTGGACTGGTGTACAGAAAAACAAACTTAATCCTACATTCGGATACGCATATAATGCTAACGAAGTCAAAGGAAAGATACTTACCGAAGGTGAGCTTCGAATCAAAGCTTCTTCTGTTAAAACAGGAAAGAACGTATATAGAACATATACAGATAAGTTGTATAAGAATAATAATATTCTTGGAGTAACTCCTGATGAGTCATCTAGAAATGGTATAGCAATTATCGGAAGAGATGGAAGAATGCACTTGTATCAGAAGGTTACAGTATATACAACTGATGGCACATATAGAGATAGTAGTGGCAATAAGTATAAAATGGTAGATGGTAAGTGGAAAAATATAACTACAGGTAACGATGTCGAAGACAATGATGAAGGAAAGGCATTAATTAAATCTCTAAAGAAACAAAGAGGACATTATTCAGCTTATCAAGAATTACCTGCAGGAGATGTTTCTTTCACAAAGAAGAGCTATACTACACAGAAAAGCAAGAATGGAAAGACTACAAAGAAGGTTGTAGATAGAGGAGACATTATTCCTGGAACAGAATGGTATGATAATGGTGGAAATGTAACAATAGATAGTTACGATACTTCTACTCATTCTTCAAAATGGACAAATATAAACAAAAGTTACAATCAGTATTATAAATAATAATTATGGCAAATAGAACAAGGAACGTAAGTCCTAGTATAATCCCATGGGGATCCGAAGGCAGTACTTATGATCCTATCTAGTACATAAGACGTAATAACAGTACGCCGTACAGTAGGGTTACAAATAGATTTAGAAGCAACTTAGCTAGATATAAGAGTACATCTCCTGTTCAACGAGTTGTAAATAAAGGATATAAAGATTATGTAAATGTATCCAAATCGCTTAACAGAGAGGAGCGCGAAACTAGAAACTTATCTGATACGTACAATAAATTAAAAAGGGCTAAGGAAGTTAATGATGAGCTTGCTATGTAGCGTCCATTGTTTAGACCTTAGAATCCAGGATTTGATTTTACAGCGATAGGAAAGGAAATGCTTGGAGATATATTCAGATCTACTGATCAGGTAAGGGCGAGCAACGCTTCTGGTAAAGTAATGCTGAATAAAGAAACTTCGGCAACAGTTGATTTAGCTAAGAAAAATAAAGAGTTAAAGTTGTAGAGATTACAACTTTAGCAGCAATTACAAGACTATTCTAACAATAGATCTAACTTATCAAATAGAGATAAATAGAACATTATTAGAATAAATAGTCAGATTAAATAGCTTGATAAACAGATAAACAATGGTGAAGTGTATGAGCAGAGAGCTGAACAGCTCCGAGCTCAGCACGACATGGATAATGTATGGAACTCAGTCAAAGAGGGATTAGCTGGTGCAGGTGGATTTCTTTTAGACGTGTTAGGTAAGGCTGGAGCTTATCTCAATACATCCAGCGCTTATGGTGTACATAATAATTAGGATTATAAAACGCTTAAGATGAATGATAAAGAAAAGTTCTCTTAGGCTGCACACTAGTATATATACGACAAGAATATAGATAATAACAGAAAAAGATTCTAGGGCTTACCTTTAAAAGACTCACTTAAAGCACAGATTGATGACTATATAGATTTCCAGACTCAGCTTAATGCTGAAATAAAGGGAGCTCAAGAGGATTATGAAAAGCATGTAAGGTACAGACAGGCTGACGAGAAGTGGTTCCCAATTAGCGACGATTACAATAAGAAAAAGTAGAGATACGCTAATGCTAGTGTATTCTCTCCAGAATACTGGCAATATGAAATGCCATCTCAGATAGCTGCATCTAATGCTTCTACAGCAGGAAGAATAGCTATGGCATTGAATACAGGAGCAGCTATTGGTGGTGCATTCTTAGGACCAAAAGGACAAGCATTATTAAATATTGGATCATAGGTAGCGACTACTGCTACAGGTCTCGATATAGAGAACATGAAGTTTGAGAATAGAGGCGAAGTTAGTGATGCTAACGTTGATAAGCTTAAATCAAACTTAATGTCTGGTGGAAAGAAACAGTACTAGGATATAATAAAAGACTTGAGAGAAAAAGCTAAATAGGTATATCCTAAACTTAACATTAATCCAGATACAGAAAGCGATGACGAGATACTTCGCAGTGCATTAGCTGGCATTATAACTTCTAACCATCCAGAATATAGAAAGGCTGAGCTTAGAGCACTTGCTGGAAGTAACGCTCTTTTCCAGAAAGATAACATAACAACAGGATCAGACCTTATGGTACAGAAGGGTTTGTAGGTTGGTATATTTGGAAGAGAGCTGTACAAGGCTGGAAAAGGAACAATAAACTGGATTGCAAATAAAACTATTAAACGTACAGCTAATTCTGCTACAGGCGCTATAGAACATACAGTTGAAGGAGCAGCTACAAATGCTGCTGCAGAAGCTGCAAAAGATGCTGTGAATGGAAGCAGATATGCTACTCTTAGAAAAGAATTTAACGATAGTTTTAGAAGCGGATTCGGATTAGGATAGGAAACAGCTACAGTTTTAGGACACGGAATGACAGGCCAGTACGTATATGGTACAATGACAGGTGTTGGAAAAGCTGTATTAGATTAGGCTAAAAAAGCACTTCCTACAAGAGGATAGGCATTCATCAGATTAGCTACACATAGAGCAGGATAGTACTATCAAGACATCCTTGATAAGATACCATTGACAGCAAGAAGGCTTTCTGCATACGGATTAAAAATGGGTAAGGTTTGGGCTGTTTCTTCAGCATCTGAGGCTGCAGAAGAAGCCAGACAGTATGTTAATGCAGAGTAGGCTAAAAGGCAGCAGATGGGCCTTGGGGAGCTTCCTAGCCTAGGTAGTTTGTTTGCAAACGAATATAGCGCAGGATCAAGAACACAGGCAGCCATATTAGCAGAATTAGGAATAGGAGATAGCGATCTCCTTGACAACGAAGAGTTCTGGTAGAATTATAAAGGAGGATTTGCTCTTGGAGGTGGTCATACTGTTGCGATGAGAGCTGTGTCAGAAATACCTGGACTTGTACGTCAGATATCAGCAGATTAGGCAATACTTAATGCAGGTATTACCAATCGTGTAATGATGCAAAACGAACGAGCTTAGGGACAGTTATTTGCGAAAGAAGCCATGAAAGGTAGATCTAATATGGAATAGATCTTAAATACTATGCAATAGCTTAAACAGGAGGACGCTAGAAGAAAGGAGCACACTTACTCAAGCGATGAGTGGGATGCCTCAATAAAAGCTGCATAGGACATAATGAGAATGACATTAAGCCCTACTACTAAGGCTATAATGGAGAAGCATGGCATACAATATGGTACAGATAAATACGCTGCAGCTGTAGCATCTGTATATTAGACTGGTTAGAATTCTGATGAGAATAGAGATCAAAGACAGAAGGCTATAGACGAATATAATTAGATCATACATTCGGTACAGTTTAATCAAGCTATTGATGAGGAATTAAGAAGAAGATAGAGTGGATCATCAATAGAGAGTCTTGCTTAGCAGAGGGCTGATAAAGCTAGAAAAGAAGCAGAATAGAACGCTTAGTCTCTTGAGGAATTAGACTAGGAGGTAGATTTAATATCAGCGCAGGCTGAGTAGGATAAGCTCAATAGAATGACAGGTCCTACCGGAATAAGCAATGTTGAAGATCTTCGTCAAAGAACTATACTTGTTGGATAGCTAAGAGGTTTGCTTAAGCTTAGAGCAGATTGTAAGACTTCTGATGGATTCTTCAATATGCTTAGAGACAAGTTTGGATTGCATACAGTAAGAGAAGACGCTGCTAAAATACATAAGTCTATAGATAGTGATATAAAGATTATCTCTCAGAGACTGTCTGAGCTGTCTGGTATAAATCTTGATGGACTTAATGATGCGCAAGTAATGGATAAGCTTGATGCTATGGGAGCTCTCGAATAGTTCTCTGACGACATAGAGGAGAATACAAGAGTAAGAGCACTTCTTAACGCAGACGCAAAGCTTATAGCAGATAGATAGAAGATGTTCTCTGATGGTCTTAAAGCTGAAGGAAATGGCAATACTAAATTCAGCAAGTTCATAGACGACGTAATGGCTACAACAGAGAGAAATAAGGCAATAGATTGGGCTTTAGCAGATGCTATCAATGATCCTTATGGACAAAAGTGGAACCAGGATAATACGTCTACCGGAGAAATAAATACAGAGCATAAAGATACATAGTCTCATGTAGAATCTCTTACAAAGTAGGAAAATAAAGTATATACTACGGAAAACAATTATTCTGTAGAAAATAATACTTTCGAGAATACTGATAGACCTTACATTCACGATGATCTTGAACTAAAGATAAAAGAAGATAAGCTTGGCTCAGTAGGAAAGCTTAAGGGCAAGATTGATGATATGATTCTTAGAGGAAAGAGCTATGATAAAATAAATAGATGGTTACAATCTTCTAAGAGATATAAGAACATTATTACCAGAAATGAAGATAATACCAGAATAATCGAAGATTACATCAACGATTAGCTTCTTAATGCAGGATTAGAACCTAATAGAGCAATTGTAGAACAATCTAAGCCTGAAGACGAATTAACAGATTCATTTGAAAGGCTTAATAATCTTTCTGAACAAAAACAAGAGAGAAATGAAAGAAGAGCTAAGATAGAGGCAAAGAAAAGACTTCTTAAGTCTAAAATGAAAGCTGCTATCAAGGAGTGGGCTAGATCTGGTGAAGCTTATTCTGGTATAAGCCCTAAGTTTTTATCAACTCTTGCAAAGATTGTAGCTTATGGAACACAGTAGGGGTATTATTCATTCAAAACGTTTCTTGATGATATTAAAGACATGCCATTAGATGCTATGGATATTCCAGATTTGAGCGGAATGCTTTCATATGTATATCTTAGTAAATCTAAAGAATAGGCTGGTACTGTTGTCGAGAATCTTGATTCGGAAGAGAATGTTCTTAGTGTTGGAAGCGTTTAGAATTATCTTAAAAATGACAAGGAGGATCAGACTGAGCAGCTTAAGCAAAATGTAGACAAGTTAGTACAGCAGGTAAAGCAAAATCTGTCAAATATAGATAATATTGAATCAGCTATACAGAAGATTGCAGATCAATCATTAACTCCATTTGATAAGACGAGTATATCACAGTATATATTGGATGTAGACAAGCTTACAACTGAAGATTAGTTAAAAGATGCTATAAAGCAGCTTGGTAACATAATACAGAACACAAATTAGGTATATAGTGATCTTACTTATTAGTTAAACAATCTGAATAATTAGAAGGATATTCCACAAGATCCATTAGTAACAGATTACAATGATCTTCCAAAGACTGTAGCTTAGTTAGTTCTTGAGCTTGAAGATGCTTGTAATACACTTGATGCAATAGCAAGTACAATAGCTGATGTAAAACCTACTACATAGCCAGAAAGAGATGCAATAAACGATTTATCTATATAGTTAATGAGAGCAGAAATAGCTCTTGATAATCTGTTATAGGATAATGAAGCTTAGGCTGTAAATGTATCTTAGGAGAGAGACCTTATAGATAATGTTATTATGAAGTTTAATAACAATAAATCTATATGGGGAGACGCTAGTGAAGAGATACTTGATTGGTGGTTTACTAAGTATGCAAAAGACAATGTAATACTTCCAAGAGATAGTAGAAATACAATCACAAATGGAAGCGACAATCTTACACTTGATTATAATAAGAAGATAACTGATTACATAAGATTATATGGAAATAGATTCCAGCAGAATCTTGGTGAAATTGAATCTGATTGGTACTGGAGATTGCTTAAAAACTACTTCGGAACACTCCTTAATAATGCTCAAGATTATATTGAACAGAATCCAGATAACCCTATGAATACTGTCCTTTAGGACAATATTAATAGAGGTAGATTGCTTATATCTGGCTTTGCTAACAAGTACGGAAAGCAACTTGATGACTCATACATGGATACAGACGCTTCTATAATTAGAGAGGCAGAAGAGCTTAATAAATAGGAGTTCTTGTGGTACGAATCCGGTGGTAATAACTACATCTCTGGTCAAGGTGTTGGAACAACTTTGCATAGACCTGGAGTAAAAGCCATGTAGGAGAATAAAACCTATGTTGAGTGGAGTAATCAGCCAGACTTTATTACCAATGGTAAGTTTGAGATTGTATTCAAGAATGCTACAGAGTATAGCAATAGACCTTACTTAAGAATTACATACAAAGGACAGTCTATAGAATTGCACATATATGAAGGTGGCGACGAAAGTAGAATTGGGTACCAGCAGCATCTCGTAGATTTGTGGAAGTTCTGTTAGAAGCATAAGAACTACTCATTAAGAGTTATACCTACAAGAACAAACGGATCACTTATTTATGATCCCGCATTTGTTGGTTATAATGAAAACTCTCCAACAGTAGAGGGTTTGCATTCTGTTGTTGGCAACATAATGAGTCTTGATGATACGTATTCTATTGACCTTAAGAGCAAATAGATTGGTATAGTAAAATAGGACAAGAAAGGCAATATGAACGTAATGAGTCTTGATGGCTTAAATAGTCCTATACATACTTTAAATAGTGCTAGAGTTGGAACATAGAATACATCTGTAGGTTCTACTGTATATTTATGGCATACAAACTTCGATGAGAAGAAAGGCAATTAGACAACAATCCCAGTTATACTATATCAGTCTAAGCTGTCTTAGAATCAAGCTGATTCTCTTGTAGACTTATTGAGAGCATATGCTTAGGGATAGGTTAATTATAACGGATATAATACACTTGATCTTATTAAGATGCTTGTACACGTTAATGAAAATAATAAGCCTAACTACAAAACAAACCAGACTAGAACTATAACATTCTCTTCAAACAAATAGATTATTATAGGATTACCTCAGTACGACGATAATGGTAAACATGTAGAAGGAACAGGAGAGTCATATGATCTTACGAGTGAGCACGACTTAGAGAGACTTAGAACTGATTTGAGATCTGTTGGTGTTGCCTTTGAAAAGACCATGCTTAGTCAATAGCTAAACTTTACAAACAACTCTGTTATAAATAATGTAAAGCATTACTTTGAAGATAATCCTAATGCTGATACATTTGTTGCTCCAAACGGTTTAGAGTTTAGTAGAGATGATTTCTTTGACCAGGATGGTAATGAAAGAAAAAAGAGTACGTATGCTGGTTATCTTATGCGCCATAAGTATACCTAGACATCTGTTATCGGTTAGAACTATACTGCTACTTATTTTAGAGGCCCATACTTGGTTCCTAATACAAAACAAGATGATCGTATAGACGATATACTCACCGAACAGCAAAAAGAAGATTCAATCTCAATGCCTAGACTAAACTCTCTAAAAGATCTTTTAAAGCGATCTAGAGGACTCAAATTAGAGGTTCAGCCTAATAAACTTAGAGATATAACAGATGGCGATAGAGAGCGAATGGATGCGTATTTAAAGCGCGTTATAGGTGAAGGTAATTATGAGATAGGTAAATAGTTAAATGACAACATACCTGCAGACATGGCTATTGCTGGAAAATGTATGTCCGATATGGTTTACATTGGCAATAGAGTTGTAGATGGTGTATAGTATCATGAAGCATTCCATAGAGTATTAGAGCTGTTGCTAAGACCATCTGAAAGACAAAAAATATACGATTGGTATAAGAGTAGAGAAGGTAACGGCAAGATGTCTGATACAGAGATTGCAGAAGGATTAGCAAATCTGTATATGGATGCTCAAAACAACTATGATGATAATGAGTTCTCCAATAATAAAGTAGTAGCTCTTTTTTAGAAAATTAAAGCAGGTGTATAGTTCGCCAGAGATCTCGGAAGCATTAGACTTACTCTTTTGTCAGCAGTAATGGCTACTGGATGGTATAAAACAAAAGCTGGAAGCAAAATACGTAAAGAAAATCTTGAGCGATTTAAAGCTAAGTTTGGCGATTCTCTTCATTATGATGTTTACAATCAGAAGACTGGCATGAAGCATAGCTTTGAAAATATCTTAAACAACGAGCAGCTCAATGATTGCGTTGAAACTATATCTTTCTATATAGTGGAGAAAGCACTTGAAGAAGGAAGAGTTAATGCTGTTGGAGATAATATAGATCAGCTTACAATTACTGGTACAAATATTAAAAAGCTTATCGGTGTAGATATGATTAAATAGCTTATGGGTGAAGATCCAGAAGTTCCAGTACCAGAAGCTTAGGCTAAAGCATTCCAGGAAATATTTAAACAAGGCAAAGAGAAGTATATAACTGATAAAAATGGAGTAGCTATAGGAAAAGAATAGTATTATCCTAATTTTGCGGTTATAGCTGATAGAGTTTACGCTAAGATTGCTAACATAAGCAAAGAAGGTGTTGTTAGAAATACTAATGACGAAGATATGCAAGAATAGCTTGAAGCTGGTTCTGCTGGAGCTTATATGGATTATGTTGGCAAAGAGTCTTACGAAATGAGTAAGTTGCAAAGTGTATCACAAAAAGCTAAATTCTTCTTTGGAACTGTACCATATGTTAAGTGGGCTAATGCTAATAATCATGAAGAAGGTATTGAGCTTGATACATCACACAGCTTGTTTGGTGATCCTAGATTTATGCCTTAGACAGAAGTGTTTAGCAAGATGTTTGAATAGCTCCATAATGTAAAGACCGTTCAAGAACTCCATGATGAATTAGCTAGACTTGCTTCACAGGATCCTATGTTCTTCTATGTATATTCTACGTTTAATGAGTATTTCTAGGCTCAGTACATAGATTACGATAAGACTACCGGAGAAGGAATCAACTATAATGCAGAGGCTGTTGTAACACAAGTATTTCAGGCATTGGTTGGTCAGAAGTATAACTTTATGATGACAAGATCGTCTACTGATAAAGATGGCCGTGTTAGTGTAAGAATGTCTAACTTATCTGTCGATAGAGATACACTTAAGTTCTCATAGGACTGGTCTAAGAGATTAGCTAATGGTGTTACTGGTGTTGTGTCTACAGTAAGAGATCAGAATGGTAGAATCTTATTCAACAGAGATAGAAGAGGTGTTGTTTATAACGCTCCAGGAAACGATATATTTAAGCGTACATCAAACTGGATTAAAGATATATGGACATAGGCTAACGCTGGAAATGAAATAAAGATAGGTAATAACACATACGATATTACAAGCCCTGTTTAGTTATCAGAAGTTATAGATAAGATTACCATAACACTTAATAAGATAGGTATATAGATTGATAGCGATACTATTAATTATATGCTTATTAACAAGTATGGTGAGTTTATTGCTGATTCATTTAGATAGATGCTTAATGAAACAACTCTTGTAAGCTTAAGTAAATTCTTAAACCTTCTTGATTCTGTTATAGGAAATGCTGGCTAGGTTAATGTTAATCTTGATACTCTGTATAACAAAGACTCTTTTGTAAATGAACTCGCTAAGTATCAGTCTATGAATAATAAGGTTAAGAATGAGATGATGAATCTCTTAACCAATAATAATAAGGCATATACATAGGGAGAGAATAATACAGTATCAGATATACTTGCTGATATATAGGATGAAAATCCTAATAATGAAGCTAAGTAGAGAATCTAGAACTTCTGCTACAACAAGCATTCGATCGTTCTTAGAAGAATAGCTTAGAACGAAGGAAATAAGATGGCAAAGATTCTTATGAATAACTATGCTGGATTTAAGACTGATCAGAATGACGACTACGGCTCTGATTACAATTAGGTTTCAGAAGTAGAGGACTACATGTCTAAGGTTACAATGCTTATTAGCGGAGGATTGATTTATCCTACAATGTCTGATAAAAAGACATATATGTATTTACAGGCTTCTAATCAAGCTATTAACGGATTTTTAATCCCTGGTATAGATTACAGACTCGTAAATAAACTTATGTCTAGTTCTGACAACGAATAGAAGGCAGCTATTAGAGGCGAGCTTCTTGGCGCACTTCCTAGAATAGTTACAGATACAACAGGTAAGACTATAGTAAGGCCATCTGATTAGGTTTTGGATATATTTATAGACTACGCTAAGGATGAAAAGGCAGCTATACTTGAATGTATGCATTAGCTTGGATACTTTGAAGGTGATACAGCTATAGATGATACTGTAAAGATAAAGAACTATCATACGCCTAATAAGTATAAAAACAGTAAAGGTGAAACGGTTAGTGTAGAGCCTAATGGTACAAGATTCTCATCGCTTACATCTATACTTGATGATAATGGTAACAGAATTAAGTTTAACGATCCTAAAAAGAGTAGTATAGACTGCTTAAAATTGGCTGATGAACAGTTCTTTAATAAGAGTAGGGAGCAATAGAGAAATATAATGGCTAGAGTTCTTGATATATAGTTTAAAGAAGAACTTAAAAAGGCTATAAAGCTTGGACTTGTTAAAGGTGATATAAACAACTATTACTCTTTACAGAATGTTGGACTAAGCTGGAATGAATTCAATTCCATTAGACAATCTCTTGCAGGAACAGAAGGTATTACAGCTCTTGAACAGATGAATGCTGCAGCAGTTGTGGCAATGATGTCAGATATTTCTACAAGATCTATTATTTCTGTACAAGAGGTAGAGAGATTGTTCGGTGGTCATCCTGCGTTTTATAAATGGAAGTATAGCGAGAATGAACTCGAAGATAGACAGACTGACCAGTTAAAGCGTCTTGGTGGACTTATTTCTACTGGAGCTAACCCTAGAACAGACTTCCAGGATGACTCTGAATCATAGTATACATGCGCACAGGTTGATGATTTCATGGTATCTTCTGAAGCTGATAAGATGCACGATGGTAACATTGACGATGCTTACTAGAATAGCGTTGAAAAGATGTTTGTATAGGCTAATACAAAAGAGGCTGTATACAATAAGCTTGTAAGAAGTGGTAAGAGTAAGAAAGAAGCTGCTGAGATAGCATATGCAGAGCATAAAACACAGAAGGATTTCGAAGAGTTTAGAGATAAATATCTTGATGAAAACGATAAGGCAAGAGTAACAAAGAAGTATCAAGCAGAGTATAAAGCTTATGCAGAAAAAGGTATAAATGTAGCAGATGGATCTGCGTTTATTACAGACAAGATGTGTGAAAAACTTTTAAGATCTCTTGGATTGTATAATAATAAAGCTAAATAGCTGTTTGCTATGCTTAGAGACCCAAATAAGCAGTATACATTCAGACAGAAAGCTGATGCTTTTGCAGAACTTTAGGAGTTTATTGTTGGCGCTCAGAAGTACAGTGCATTCGGACACAGAAATGATGACCAGCTTGGAAGTTTGCTTATTCCTTATTATAATAAGATGGCGCTGTTCCCTATATTCCCATCTATAGCTATGGGAGATATGGGAAAGGTGTACAACAAGATGATAAATGAAGGCGTAGATATGCTTTTGTTTGACTCTGCTGTAAAGATTGGTAATAAACATAACTCTGAATTTAAATAGGGTAAAGGTATAGAAGAACCATTTGTTACATTTAAGTAGGATCTTAGATACCTTAGAAAGCAGCTTAATACTGACCCTAATGGTAAAACAGAGATGAATCTTGGTACACAAACTGCTAAGGTAGCACTTGCTAGTTTGATATTGGACAGAACTAATTATACTGATTCTCTTACAGGAGAAACTATTTCTGGATCTTAGATTCTTGATAACATTATGGATTCTATAAAAGAGCTTTCTGATATCGGTGTTAAAGAAGTAGATGATTTATTCTTTACTAATGACGAGTTTGATATTCAAAAGTTTGCTAAGTTTTTAAATGATGAGCTTACATCAAGAAATGCTAACAAGAATACAATTGATGCCATTACAATTAAGGTTGACGATGCTGATGGTAGTAAACATTTAAATGTGCCACTTGCTGCTCAATCTGACCCACACTGGATAGAGAGCATTCTTACATCCGCTCTTAATAAGAGAATTATAGACGTTAAGACTCCAGGAAACGCATTCTATCAGAGATCTGTATTCGCTATGGAGGGTAACGTAATCTCTGATGATGAGTATGACAAATTATCAGCTGCTGCTAAAAAGCTTATTAACTGGCAGACTCTCAACGAGGGTAAATAGTTACAGTTCGTAAACAATGATGGCAGTATGGATGCTGTTATATCTATAGACTATTTTGAGCACATAATACCTGAAGGAATGTCTTTTGATTAGGCTAGAAAGTGGCTATTTGATAATAAGATTATAGGTAATAGAAGTGATGTGAAAGCAAATACTATCGGTTACCGTATTCCTACACAGGCACAATCATCTATACATGCTTTACGATTTGTAGACGTGCTTCCTGTTGTGAAGGATACAATTATTCTTCCTAGAGAGTTTACGAAAGTAACTGGATCTGATTTTGATATAGATAAGCTGTATTTAGCATCTTTGGCATATAATGTAAAAGATAATAAAGCTAGCATAGAGTTTGATAAAGATACAAAGCAGTATCATTAGAACAAGCTTCTTGAAAACTATATGACACTTCTCAAGGATAATGAAAACTCTATATAGATAGCTATGAGATCTATTGATAATGATACAGAACTTGTAGAGAGTATAGCCAATCAGTTCGAAAGCGCAGGTTCAACAAAAACATTACCATACAACTTCTATACACTCCATGAATAGACAGATAGACGTAGAGACTATATTACAGGTAAACTTGGTATTGCGCCATTTGCACTTAATGTAACAAACCAGGCTCTTACAATGGCATATGGAGTTAAATTAAAAGATACAGAATTTACTAAGCAGACTCCATTTAAGCGTATAGACTTACGTGATGATAAGAATGGTAATGCTGTTATGTCTTGGCTATCTGCATTTATTAATGCACACTGTGATATAGTAAAGGATCCATATGTATCAAAGATAAATGTAAATAGCTTTACATACAATATGCTTAACTTCCTCGTCAGAACAGGTTAGGCTGATAATTCTGTTTGGTTTATCACGCAGCCTATTATTAAGGATATGGCATTTGCTGCAGAAGCTGCTAGTGGACACTATGGTAGAGATTTAACAAAGAGTAAATATAGAGCTTAGAAGGATGCTACAGAGAAGGCTTTAAGACAATATATAGTTGGTTATCTTCCAGGTAATCATAGTATAAATGATTAGGAGGTAACAAATGAATTAAGGTTTATAAACAGTGTAAGACTGAGTTCTTAGGATGACGCTGATCAATTCTAGAGCAAAATACAAATGCTTAATTATAATTTGTCAGAAGCTACATCAGAATAGGCTAAAGAAGAAATACGCAAAGAGATAGAAAAAACTCAAAGACAAATAGATACTGCTAAAGAAAACTCTCCTAGTAGTATAATTAATAGAATGTTTAAGAGTGAACAATATCTTAAATATTATGCTCTTAAATATACTAATAAGGATGATATGTTAAAAGATCCAGATTTCTGTAGAGCTTAGGTATAGGTATATAAAGCATGGAATATTTTACAGCCATTTGTAGATGATATTTCAAAGCTTGTACAACTTACTAAGATTGATACTAAGAAATAGGGTAATACACTTGCTAAATAGCTGTTGTACAAAAGTAAATATGATTAGTTCTTAAAAGATATCTAGCATGGTAACACATCTTTCGAACCAGAAGGTGTTATGAAAATGATGACACACTCATGGATTGACAAGAAAACGAATTCATTTATGAAAGCAATGAAGGATATTCTCGCTGGATAGGTGTTTGAAGCTACTACATCTTACACTTCATTAGTTGGTTAGATTGGTCAGTTTATGAATAACTATTCATAGACAGAAGATATAGCAAACAAACTTGATAGGAATATTTCTCAGTGTATTAAATCACTCTTTATTAGAGCTTATGCGCAAACCAATAATATAGATGTTAACAGATTGTTCTTTGGTGACAATACAATAGCAGACAGACTTGCTAATATAAAGCGTAGGATTAACAATCCTGATGACAAGCTGTTCTACTTAATAAATAATAAATTGCTTACATCTTTAGTTGAGTCTGATCAAGTAAAAGACGAAACTACTATTGGTAATAATGGATAGATTTATCCTGCACCTAAGTTTGTTAGTACGTTCCATAGTATATCAGAATCATCATTTAATCAAGATGATTTAACTGATGCGTGGGACGAGCTGCTTGATTATCCAGACGATTAGGAGTTAAAGGATTTTGCTAGAGACCTTGTAGTTTATGCGTGGTTAACATATGGAGAGAAATCAGGTTTCAATAGATTCTTTAAATATGTTCCTAACTCATGGAAGATTAAGAGTGGATTTGTTGGTCATGTAGAGTTCTGGTTAAATAAGTTTAATACAAATCTTGAAAGCGATGTCAGAAACGCTATTATAGATGATATACTTAGAAATAATTGGAATGATACTGATTTTGTTCCACAGTATGATTATATGCGCAAAAACCAAAAGAATTTTACTGACTCTGGAATATATGATCCATAGTTAATGAAACCTCTTGCTTTGTGCGGATATACATAGAATGGAAAAGGTGAATGGGTTACAACTATAAATAGACTTGATAATGGTCAGTATCCTAGATATATCACCGTAAAAGATGAGATGGCAACAAAAGGCAATAACAATTCTAATAGAGCTCTTTACAGATTAGTAGGAATAAGTAAGTTTGATGGAATAAAAGACAAAGACACTGGTAATACAAATCTAACAGAAGTACCTATTTATGCATTGTGTAAGAAGAAGGGATTACATTTCAAAGGAAATGATATATTCGAATTCGGCAATAGTGATTTTGGCTTTGCTATGAACTATATTGGTTATCAAGAGAACGATTCGCAGTATGCGAAACTTATCGAATAGATCAAATAGAAGTTCTATATTGATACAAAGAAACTCTAGCCAGAAGAAACAAAGACAGAATCTCCTGTAAAGAATACTGATGTTACTATTGTTAAATCAACCGGTAAGTCTGGAGGAATTACTTACAACAAAGAATAGCAAAGTGCTATTATAAACGCTGTGTCATTCTTAAAGACTAACACTGATCCTACTTAGTATTATGTTATCGAGGGTAAGGCTGGTACAGGTAAGACTACTATAGCTAAAGAAATTCTTAAAGAGTTCAAAGATGAGTAGATATATGTAGCAGCAGTATCTCATAAAGCCAAGGGTGTAATAAAGAATAGTTTTGGAGAAGACACAAGAGGAAAGAAGTTCTTCAGTATAGCAAGCTTGCTTGGATTGAAGGGTATTAACGACAATGATACATAGACAACTAAATTCCAGGTAGGAACGAAGGTTCCATTGTTGGATAATCCTCCAGCATTACTTGTTATAGATGAGGCGTCAATGATAACAGAAGATGTTCTCAAAAAGATTATTGATATAAACTCTAGTCTTTCTAGACCATTCTAGATGTTATTCTTGGGAGATATAGGTCAGATATAGCCAATCAGAGACGAACAAAGTGAATTCTATAGAACTCATAAGGATCTTTTAAATAAAAAGTCTGACATATTTAATAGTAAGCATAAGTCTAAGCTTATAACTAGAGTTAGATAGGGTGAAGCTAATCCAATATTACCATATGCTGATTATTTCTGGGAGAACTCTTAGAAAGAAAATCCAGAGCTTAATCCTACACAGCATATTGTTAGAAATAACTAGATTACAGATAAGGGATCTTTATTATTCTCTAACAGTGAAGCGGAGGTTTTAAATTCTGTAATCAAGGCTGTAAAGAACGCTGTTGAAAATGGTCTTACTAATCATGTAAAGATTGTAACATATCACGTAAATGAGAAGACTGAATTAAATCAGAAGATTCACGAAGCTTTATTTGGTAAAGATTCTGATTATTCAAAGGGAGATATGCTTATATTAAATTCTCCATATGATTTACCAGATGTTAATGCAACAATGGAAAACTCTTCAGAAATATAGATAAAGAGCATTTAGGATACAGATGTTGATGAATTTGGAGTTCATACATTATATCTTGAGACAAATGGTACTGCGTATACAAGAACTGGTAATGAGCAAAAAGATTGTGTTATACAGGTTGTATCTAGAAATGATATTGGATTATATAATCAGAAATTATAGGAATTGGCTTCTAAAGCTAAGAGATAGACCAATAGAGCATTAAAGAAATAGGCTTGGGGTGATTTCTGGGAATATAAAGGACGATATGCTGATGTTGATTTTGGTTATGCTATTACAGCTCATAAATCTTAGGGTTCTACATACGATATCGTAGTTGTAGACGAGAAAGATATAATGGGTACATCAGCTACTTCTAATCAAGAGAAATCAGAGCTTATATATACTGCTTTAACAAGACCTAGAAAGACTGCTATTGTTATATCTAGTGTACCTGTATCTAATCCTTATACTGGAGATATAGAGAATCCTTCTTTACCTAAATAGGCTTAGAGAAAGATTGAATATCATCCAGGAAACTGGACCAGATAGGAAGTTAACGATAACCCTGATGTGTTATATGTATTCGGAGATAATACAAATAGAACTTCTGGTAGTAATCTTATAAGCAACGATAGTAAGTACGCTAGAACATATGGATTAGGCAAAATGTTCCCTAATACAACAGCTGCTGTAATTAGAGGTATGGATAACGCTATGCCTGTATCTACTCAGCATTTGTATGATCCTACAACTGGTAGAACAAGAGATGCTGGTAGATGGAATGATTCTGATATAGAGGATTTCAAGAAGGTTATAGATGCAGAGTTTTAGGCTATTAAAGATGAATGGGACACAGGTAAATATAGAAAAATTTATCTCCCATCTACAGGTTTGTCTAATGGTAAAATTTCTCAGATTACAGAAGCACGTACTCCTGTGCTGTTTAAATATCTGTATGACAAAACTGTTGATTTAGCCAAATATGTTAGTACAGAACATAAGGATACTCATAACGTTTCTTATGAATAGGCTTAGAATATAATTAGCTCTCCTAATACTATTCTTACAAACGAAGAGATTCTTGCCTTGCATCCGTTTACTGGAGACGATACACATCCTAGAATAGCTGTTGCGTCAGAAAAGACAGACCCAGTGTTCTTCGCTAAATATCTTGAAGATTTCTTTAGCGGAAAAACAACAGTAAAAGATCGCAGTGGCAATACACTTACAGCTAATGATATTGATGCATTGTACATCATAACAAAACATGATGGACTTCCAATGAGAAGAATACTTAGTATACAAAAACCTAAGATTATACATTTCAGTATAACTACTCTTGGTAATACAAAGTATGAGCCAGGTGTAATGAAATGGTAGGATATGATTGAGCGTGTTGGTAAATTTATTAAACAAGGTCTTGACCCAAATATGGTTACACTTAGGGTTGACCCAATCGTTCCAGGTGTAACATAGATTAAAGATGTTGATGCACTTATTAAGAGAGCATCTGAATTCGGCATAAAGAACGTTAGATTCTCTGTAATGGATTACTATCGTACAACATCTATCTTTATGAAAAACCTTGGATATAATTATGAGGAACATGGATATATCAAAGTACCTAATACTAATGGAGAGTTTTATACTCATGCAAAACCAGAAGTAATTAAAGGCATATCCGAGAAAATGCTTCAAATAGCAAATAAATATGGTGTTAAGTTGTCTACATGTGCAGAACCAGGTATTATGCCTGGAATAACTAAGCAAGGTTGTCTGTCTGTATAGCAGATAAATAATATTCTTGGTACACATATAGAAGATAAAGGTTTAGCAAATAGTAAATAGAGACCGCTTTGTTCATGCTATGGAGGAAAGGTAGATATACTTAGATATGATTAGAAATGTGCATCTAGTTGCGTATATTGTTATGCTCATCATAATAGAGATAAGATGCTTAACTACTACAACGAAGATGGAACATTAAAGGACAACGCGTTTACTAGAACCGACCAAAATACTAATGAGTTTTATTCCGAAGATGGTAAGACACCTTTAACTATATATAGAGGATACGCTTTAACAGAAGATAGAGAAGCTAAAACACTTAATGAGACTGTAGGCAAAACAGCTGTAGATTACGATGAAACTCTTAAGGGTGCATTATACTTTACATCAAGTGAAGAAGAGGCAACTGATTACGCTAAGAGTAGAACTGATAAATCTACAGAACCACCTACAGCAGAACATCCAGAAGGCAACAGAATCAATAGGCATTATACTGGAGATTACGCTAAGGTTAGTAAATTCCATATTCTTTCTACAGCAAAAGTAGAATACTACAAAGATATTAGAGATTATGCTAAGAACGGAAGGAATTCTACAGCTGACGTGATAGTACTTGATAAGGGTACAATGTGGTCTGACAACACTGAGTATGTTGTAAAGAATCCAAATGTGATAGTCTTTGCTAAAGAAAAAGGCTAGAGTACTTTGTAGCAAAAGCAATAGAACAATCCACAAGATTACACAATGAATTCTGGCGGAGCTTATGGTGGCGATACATATTGGGATGTTATAGGTAGGCAGTTTGGTTTAACAAATATAAATCACTTTAGACCTATAGATAATTAGAGGATGTCTAAAACTCTTAGAGACAGAAATGTTAAACCTTTCTCAATTACTCATGAGCAATCTAACTATGCAAGAGAACAGATAAAACAGTTAACTGGAAGAGAGCTTCCTTATGATCTTGCTGGAGAATTACTTGCAAGAGACTTTTATCAGGTAGATAAGTCTGACGGTGTATTTGCTATAGCTAATATAAATAGCTCACAGAAAGCTGTAGAAGGTGGTACTAATATGGCTGTACAAGTTGGTATCAAATAGGATAAACCTGTACACGTATACGACTTGAATACAGAAAGCTGGTATTAGTATAATCAATCTACAGGTAGATTCGAAGTAGAAGATACACCTGTATTAACAAAATCTTTTGCTGGAGTTGGTACTAGGAATATATAGAATTATAAAGTTAATAAAAACGGATAGTGGGTTGATAGAGAAGGCTATGTAGGATACGATAAAGCTTTGAAGGCTGCAAATGCAATAAAGGCTGTATACTAGAAGACTTTTAATACTGCTCAAACATCTAATACTGTTAATATATATGCTGGAACTGGCGAGAATGCTGATTTAAGTAATTTTGCAATTAGGCCTTTTACTCATTATTTTAATGATGGATCAGTTAAAGATTTTTAGTCTGTAGAATAGGCGTTCTAGTATATTAAAGCTAGTGAATTTGCTGATACAAGATCTAATGATGGAAATACTAGAACTAGTGGAAAGTCTATATAGGCTGAAATTATGGACACTACAACTGGTTCTTAGTTAAGATCTTTAGGAAGATAGATTAGAAACTTAAACGTTTAGGCTTGGGATAGATCATCTTCTTTTATTATGAAGCGATTGTTGATGGAATCATTCGAACAAAACCCACAAGCTCTTCAAAGACTTCTTGGTACAGGTAATTCTATTTTAACACATATTCAAGATAATAGCAAATGGGGTAAGGAATTCCCTAGACTTCTTATGGAAGTAAGATATGAGCTTAAAAAGAAGCAAGATTCTTATAAAGTTAAAAATGATTAGGACATAAAAGACGATCTTAAAGAACTCGGAAAGAGAAGATAGGACGACTGTAATAAATAATTATTATGACGTGTTTGTTAAGAAATAAAGAAAACGAAGCGTTGTTAAATGAATATGAGGGTATTTTAGGTAGCCGAGAGGCTGCCTATTATGCCTTATCATAGAACAACGGATATCCTTTAGATAAGGATTTAAATGGTAAAGACTCCGCACTGTATAAAGATTTATTACAGCGTAATGGAGGTAGTAGAGAAAAAGCCATATTGGAGAAGGCTACTATATTTACGTCAAAGTTCATAGAAGATCATTATGACTGGACGTAGGATAGAGTAGAGCCTACAATAGATGACTTAGATAACTATAATGGAGCATTATAGTTTGACGCTAAATCATTTAGCTCTATGGCTCAAAATTATGGCTCTAGAAAGGATAATTTTATACTTGCCTAGTAGTAGGAAGGTAAGACTGTTAGAGAGGCTACAGAGGCTTGGAATTAGGCAGAATACGAACGTTTGCATACTACTTTAGCAGATAGATTGGAGAAATCATTTAGACTTGCAAAATCAGTAGATAAGGAAGGCAATATACTCTTATCTTCTAAAGATTTGTAGATATAGTTCGTAGACTATATACGTAGCACATCGTTAAAAGATATTGCAAAAGCTTCTGGTTAGTACATATCTAATAAGCTTAGTGCTATAGGCAATGTGATTAAAGTAGCATTTGGAAGAAGCTCAGCAAAGCTTAACACTGAGTCTCACGAGATCTGCCATCATTATCTTGATATGTTCTAGAACTCATAGATGGTGCAAAAAGCTCTATCTGACATTATGAGTCAGTACAAGATAAAAAATATAACAGAAGCAGAGGAGAAACTTGTAGATATACTTGTTAATAAAGCTAATGATATTGCTGAGCGTACAAAGGCAGCTGATATATGGGAATAGTTTAATACATAGGTTAGAGACGCATTCAAAGACTTAGTTATAGATGATTCTAATAAAGAGATGTTACATGAATATCTGGCATAGTCATTCTTGCTTAATATAGACATTAACTAGGTTAAAGTATCAGCAGAGTTTAACAAAGTAAGACTTGAAAATAAATCTAAGTTCTAGCTTATGGCTGATAATACACTTAGTAAAGATGAGGCTATATAGAGATTGTAGGATCTATTTGATACGTATGATCATATTGTTTCAAAAACACCATCGTAGATAAAGATACAGGACAAGTTATTCTAGACTATGCAGAAAATGTAGAGACAGTCTGATGATGATGCTATCTGTACATTTGTAAACTACGTTGTAGATAGAATTGGATATATGGACCAAAACGGAAATATAACAGATGGTTCTATATATAAGTTCTTGGAGAATGCAAGAAAAAATAACTTTAAAGGTATTACAGCTCAATAGCTCATAGATATAGATAAGAACTCTATAGGCTTCTTTAAAGAGGTATTGAATCAAATAAACTCAGCTAAGGTGTTTGGTAACTTCCCTACTATATTAAAGACTCATATAGATTAGATAAATGCGTCTATGTAGGATATTTCAGTATTGTATAGAAATGCGTTACATGCGCTCACAACTAATATTGTAGACCAATACATAGATGATAATATGGGCCTTGGTAATATAGAAAACGCTAAGATTGTTGCTGAAGACTGGCTTCTTAGATAGGCTATGTACGGAGACATTAACTGGCTAGAGATGTGGGCAGGAATGTATGGAAGATCCAGTTCTCCTATACTTAGAATATTATATAACAAAGTTAATGATATTGACTACGACAGACAGGTGTTCGTAAACAATATTGGTCACCAAATAGATGCGCTTAGACGTAATGCGTGGAAAGCTATGAGTAAGCTTGTTCCAGGAAATCCAGAGATGGTTTTGATGGAATTTGATAAAGATGGTAAGGCTACAGGTAACTTTAGAACAGAATACAATCAAGGATAGTATGAGCAGGATAGACGTAAAGAGCAATAGCGTTTGATGGAAAAGTATGGCTATGAGCAGGACGAAGATACTGGTGAGCTTATTGATAAATAGACAGGTTGTAGTGTATACTAGGAAAAATGGAAATATACTCCATCTGGATGGCAGAAGCCAAAATATTACAAATACCTTGATGAGATGGACGCATTTGATGATGGTAGAAGAATAAAGTAGTACACTAGAAAATACTACCAAGAGATGCGTTCTGCTCCTATATATTATCCTAAAACTAAGAATGACCCTATACCTGCTAATCCTAATGGTCACGGTTTATCGCCAGATACTATAAGAGAAAAGCAAAGAATAGACGAAGACCTTAGATATTATGCAAAACAGGCTACAAGAAAAGACGGAACAGTACATTACGAAGACTTGTCTCCAGATTAGTAGAAAGCTTATTTACTGGCAAAAGAAGAGGCTTAGTAGTTATCTAATCCATTCTATCCTAATGGAGAAAAGAAGGAAGACGATAAGTATAGGATGGCTATAGAATTAAGATCATTCAATCAATGGGTATCTGATTAGACTGATTACGATTAGGATAATGCTGCTTTTATACAAGAGCTTAATGCAATTACAGATCCTGTAAAGAGAGATTAGTTTATAAGACTTAATTCTACAGTAGCTATAAATCCTTTGTTATACAAGCTTGCTAATGTTGGTCAGTCTTAGTATAATGATCCTGTATTAAAATACTTGTAGAGTGGTCTTCTTACTTTGACAAAAGATAATAGAAGTATATCTAAAGACTTCTCTAGATTACCACACGACTCAGAAGCGTTCTTTGCTAACGCACAGTAGATTGAGCAAGATATAGAGGATTCTGGCAAAAATGGAACAAAGTCTGATTTTAGAAAGTATTTTAATTACAGACTTGCAATGCAGCCTGGTTTAAACAAAAGTAAATTAGACTTCTTTAGAGATAAATATCTTGATAGAGCTAAGAATGGTGAGCTTAATCAATTCTTTGGTCAAGATATAACGACGTTTTCTGATGCTGATTTAAGATATCTTATTGACAATAGATTCTTCTTTAAGAATACTAAGAAAGGTCCGTAGCCTCTTGATTGTTTCTATGAAATAACACCAAAGAGTAGTACGTTCGTTTATAATGGATATACATACAATTCTATTATATTAAAACCTGTTGGAAGATTCTCTAATAGAAGCAATGCTACTACAAGTAAAATTTATGACGATAGATATGATTTTAAAAGAAAAGAACCAGGATATTAGCTTACAGATAAATATAAGGACAAATACTTTGACTAGGAGATAAATTAGAATCAAGATGTCAGAGCTCTTTATGACATGCTTACTGGCACAATGAAGTAGATGTATGAGAAAATACCAGCAATTAAATCTGGCTATAATAATGCGCTTCCTTAGATAGAAGGTACTACAGCTATGCTCTTATCAAGAGTAGCTAAAGGACCTAATTCAGCTAAAGACACATTTGGATATATCTGCAAATCTATGGTAAGCATAATGCCTAGTGATACAGATGTTGAAGTAAAAGGTGTAAAACAAAGAGTTACACCTAGCGGAGAAGATGAAAGTACTGTTCCTATTAGATTTGTCAAGCGATTAGATAATCCAGAATATATAAGTTCGTCTATCTGTAGCAATGTTATATAGTTTGTAGATATGGCTAAGAATTATGAAGGAAAAATGGAATTGCTGCCGGAAATTCTTGCTATACAAAAACAGCTTAATCCAGAATACAGAGAAGATAAATATAAAAGCTCTAGATCAGGAAATGTTTACAAACATTTCAGGAAAATGGATAAGTATAGTAGTCAGAGAAGCGAAGAGGCAATAAACACACTTCTTGAAACATAGTTCTATGGTAAAAATGTAGTATCAGGTCTTACTAAGAATAACGAAAAGAGCGATACTGCAAGAGCTTTGATATCTAGAGCAAAAAGATACGGTTCTATCCATATGCTTGGTCTTAACACAGCTTCTATGACTGTTGGTGCATTAGATGCAAACTTATAGATATTTAAAGATTCTCTCGTAGGTAAATATCTTACTATGAAAGACTTTAGATGGGCATTAGGTAAATTGCTTAATCCTAAAACAATTGTAAATAATTTTAGAGGATTGGGAAAAGCTCAGCCAACAACAAAAGAAGGAGCTCTGATGTAGATGAATCAGATAAGCAAGAATAACTCAGAAATATTTGAAGGATTACATAAAGGTTGGTTCAGAAGATTTTGTCTTAAATACCTTATGATGGGAGGTTATACTCTTGGTGATTATATGAACAACTCTATAGTAATGATGTCATTCTATCATCACACTAGACTTTTTGAAGATACATCATATGCTGGAATTAGGCCTGGATTCTATACTCGTAATCAACTTATAAAAGCATTTACTGACGCTGGATATACAAAAAAGTAGGCTAAGTCTGTATATTCTGACTTACATACAACACTATACGACGCATACGATTGGGAACCTGGTGATTATTTACCAACAGTAAATAAGGCGTTTGCAAAGTACTTAAACAATAAGGTAGCTAAGAACGTAAAGAACAAGATTGCTCAAAGAACTGCTTTTTATAATGGTGTTATGCCTGCAACAGAAGTATCTAAGGCTAGACAGAATCTGTATACTGCTATGATGTTCATGATGCGTAATTTTATCGTAGGTAATGTCTATGAAAGAATGCAGAACGCAAACGATTACATTGTAAAGGAATTGGATGAAAACGGAATACCTGTAAAGAATCCTAAGACAACAGAAGAAGCTTAGAGCTACGGATACTATAACTATGAAACCGGAGAAATTGAAAGAGGACATTATACATCTATAGCTAACTTGATTAGGAGATACATAACCAATTGGGTTTACGGGTTACGTTCGTTATTGTCTAACGACTAGGAAAAGAAATAGGAATACGAAGAAAAGAGAGAAAAGCTAAAAGGTATAACATAGCTTGAAATCGAAGGCGTTAAAGCAGTGTCTGCTGATATTGCTATATGCGCAGCTGCTACGTTGGGTTCTATATTCTTAAAGATGAAAGCTGATGATGATAAGTCGTGGTTGATATAGTATCTATACTTAATATCACTCCGTCTTGCAGAGGCTAGAGGTACAAACCTTGATCCAACAACTGTTGCTGACTTTGTTGGATCTATTACAACATTGTAGTCTGTATGGAATGATTTTGGAACAGGATTCACTTATATGCTTGATGCGATTGGTCTTACTGGTCACAATCCTACTGACACTGTAAAGTCTGGCGCGTATAAAGGGTCTAGCAGATGGTTTAGAGATATGATGAAGATGGTTCCATTTAGTAATTTGTATGAAGATGCTAACTATAATACATTAAGATCTAAATAGAATTATTATAGAAACAAATACTGGTATTTACATTTGTTTGGAAATGATTCTACAGGAAGTTCTTCTGGCGAGCCTGTAATGCCTTACGATTATAACAGCGACGATTCTTTTGGAGGAGGATCGTTTGACGCCGGAGAGGATTTTGGAGGCGGATCATTTGATTCAGGTGGAAGTTTTTAGCCATAATGACTCTATCTGAAATTCACCAAATTATCGACGACTCTTTTGAAAAAAAATAAGGGGAGGGACTGCTCAATTGCAATCCTTCCCCTTTTGTTTTACCTGTAAATATGTCATCAATTGTATATTGGAAATCTTCCAACGGCATTTCTTTATTCACCATTAATATACAAGGCATATGATTAATCACGTTTATGATATTATCATTATAGCCCCAAAAAGATGCTATTTTCAAGCAATCTTTTAAGTCTAAATCACAGTTACCTGTAATAAGACTTTTCCGTTTTCCCGTCAAAATAAATCCATAAGCTACACAATTTGTACTATCAATCATTTTGTATCTAATCGTATGTAAGTTCTTACATTTCTCAATACGATTGATACGGTTGATAGAATTTTGCGTAACTTTATCACACTTGAATAACATATAAATTATAGGCATATCTGTTGGATGATCAAGATCTTCTGTAAAGCATCCAACGAACTGCTCATCAATATCTGATGGCAGTATATTTTCATCAAGTAGTGGAATTACTACTTTGTCGAAATCTGTCATAGGTTTAAAGTTTCACTACCGTCTCCAGTATAGTAATCATAGCTATGATCCCAGTTACCTGTTCCCAAATGCCATAAGTACACGCTCATAAAATCATTTATTGCAGTCTCTCTAGAATTAACTTGACATGAATCTAATTTGAAAACTCTTATTTCGTTATTACCAGTTGTATCAATGGCAATAATATAAAACTCAAATCTCCATTTATCAAACTCATCAGTCATTTCTAACACATTTGCAAAGTACCAATATACAGCATCCTTGTAAAAACATAATTGCCTACAGTAATCAAATTCTTTCATACTGTCTTCAAAGTGCCATAATTTAGCTGTAGTTTTAATATCCATAATTGTACATGTCTTTGTTTCAAAGTTAAACGTACAACTATCAAGCAATGATTTACATGCAACAGGAATAAGTGATCCATGATTCAATTCGTCTTCAGCCCAATAGTCCCAGTTTATCTGGAACTCATGGTATACGTGTATATTACTATAATCGCCAGACTTTTGTAATAATTGTTTTGCCAACTTATGTTCCTCAACATTATGCTGAATCTTCATAAGCTGGTCTAAGTCGTACTGAGATATAAGTATTTTCTTAGACTTAATAGCTTCGATATAATCCTTATACTCTACGCTTATTTTAAGCGCTTCTGAGAGGATTTTATCTTCACTCTTGCCAACTATACTATAAGACTTGCGATAAGCTTCTGAGAGCTGTTTATTTAGCTCTATTTCAACGGTATTTATTAAGTTTTCACAGAATTTTTGTGCTTGCGCACTTTTAGGCTTATCGCCATCGAACAGAACGTAATCATTCCAGAATTGATCTGGCTGAAGCAGGAACTCATGTATCATGGTTCCTTTACGTAACTGTGGCAAATCTAAGCCTTTCTCTTTACCATCCAACATATTACGAAAATAGGCCGGTCCTTTATTCAAGAACCAGCCTATCGCACTATTACTGATGCGCGATCCGTCTTCGTAGTATGGAATGTCGTATTCCGGTATTTTGTACTCTGGCGTAATCATTAGCAACCTGCACAAACTTTATCAAATTTCTCTTTAAGGCACTTTGCATTATCATTTCTTCTTGGATGAGGCTTTATAGAACCCTTAGACGAAAGGTTCATATCCTCAAACAATTCTTCGTATGTAACAGTAGGATAATCGTTAGCTTCCTTTACAAAAGATGCTATATTATCAAAACTGCATACTTCGAAATTATCCTTGATAAAATCTGTTAAAGACTTAACCTCTTTCTTGTCGTTAAGCTTGTCATTCAATACCTCTATTATAAGAGATGGAGACATCTCATCGAACTCACGCCAATAGCGGATACGAGAACAACGGTCTATCAGGTATTCTGATATCTCATCTTCATCGTTACATGTAAACAAAATCATATGCTTACCCTTGGTATCTGAACCATCCAATACCTGTAACAATACAGAATCGTCATAATCCGCAAGAACTTTATCAAGTTCGTCGAACAAGAAACAAACACTTGTATCACCAAGTTTTTCTACAAGATTTCTAAGGATATATGGACGTATGTTTTTGTCTATATTTATAATTGGGAGACCGCTCTTATTGGCAATTACCTTAGCCATCACAGTTTTTCCAGAACCCTTTAATCCTGCAAGCATTACACCAGTAAATCCGCTTTCAGACAAATTATAGCTATTAATAACCTTATCTATAAAGCGTTCGTCACGCTGTGTACAATATACCTTAGAAGGTAAAGATAGGCCACTAGTCTCTTCTAGTGAGATTGCGTCAGTATAACGGTCTACGTTAATATTGTAAACAATTCCTGGAGTCAAATCACACTCAAGACCTTCTGTGTTAAACTTAAAGTTTATACTCTTACCTACTTTCAAAAATTTCTTTTCCATATTTACTGATATTATAATACTCAAATATTGGTTTTTATCTCTTCTATCATCTCGTCTACCTGTTTATGGTTACGTACGAGATAACATTTCATTTTACTTCGATGTCGCTTAAGATAATGCTTAAACAGTTTCCATCTAAGAGGGAATGAATCTCCCATAAGGCCTTTACATTCTACTACAAACCCATTTCCAATGAAGTCAGGTAAATATGTTAGAGGCCTTATTTTTTCGCCTAAATACTCGAATTTGTCCAGTAATACGAAATGCTTTGGCTCATATTTAACTGGTATTCCAGCTTTCATAAAAGCTTCATAAGTATAGCATTCGAGTTTACTCCTAAAATGGAGACCATACTTATCGACCTTAGTCGCATTCCGTACTCTGCCTTTAGATTTCTTGCCTATCATAATAAGAGTTCTTTCCTCTTATCTTGGATACAGAAGTTTTATTAAAATAGACAATTTCGCCATCAGTTACTTTTTGTTCACCTTCATGATGGACACATGCGCATATACATCCATCATCACTATAACTATCCCAGATAGTCATCTGCAATTTGTTTGGAAGATAAATACGCATAAATCCACCTTTATCAAGATGAATTTTCTTAGTCAGCTTCTTTGTAAGCCATTTATGCAATAGAGGAGACATTACTGCACCTCCTAGCACACCTAATAGGCATCCTATTACTACATCAATCATATTTCTGTAACGTTTTTGTTAACCAGTCTTTCATGGTGCTAAATCCGTTGTCACGAACAGCATCTGATAGATCTTTGGCTTTAAATTTCTTATTAATGAAAAAAGCATCTATTTTGTATTGTTTGCTGTATTGTCTAGCCTTAAGCATACCTGTTTGATCTCTATCATACAATATAACTATATGTTTCCATTTGGAACGTAGAGACCTGAGTACATCTTCAGGTATAAACACAGTTTCACTAGCAGCAGCTATTGCATTAAAACCCATCTCGTAGCAACACATGACATCTTTTAATGACTTTGTTATTATGAGTAGGTCGCCTCCTTCCTTAGGCAATTCGGATAATCCCTGTACGTGCCTATTCGTCAGATTGGTACGCCATTTAGTAAACTTGGAAGCAAGTGGACGATAAATTTTAAACTTATCATACACTTTATATGCATACATAGGACTATTTTCTTTGTAGATACTTCGGACGATACTATTACAAAGAAAGTATTTAATGCTAAACACATTGAACTTCTTTAGTGTGTCAATATGTATTCCAAACTGTTTCCAGTACTGTTTGTCTACATTGGTAAACGGCTGTCGAACTATTCCGATATCAGTATCTCCTTTCGGTTTATCGTACGTATTTGTCCTTACGGTTTCATTAGGATTTATTCTGCGTACAATTCTCAATAATTCTCGTTCAAGCTCTTCTCTAGTCGTTATACCTTTGTATTCTTTTAGGAACTTCAGAGAGTTTCCGCATTCTCCAGTTCCAAGGTCTTTCCATAGCAGTCCTCCGGTTTTGGAATGGAATATTCCAAATGACGGGTTTTTATCTCCAGACCTTAAAGGACTATTCATAAGCTTTCCAACTTTGAATTGTCCTAAACAATACGTATAGATGTCTAAATCATTCACTTTGTCCAAGATGTCTCTCAAGGACATAGTAATCGCTGTTCTAGTACTATACATAACTTATAAGTTAGTGGATTGTAGCGGACTCGAATCGCTATTATAAGGCGCCTTGTTTTATGAATATTCCCTTATCTATTCTACCATTGAATTAACAACCCTAAAAATGAGCAGTTTAATGACATGCTCAGGTCTACGTTGACGGACGTATAGCAGTTTACGGAGATGCTAAGCTCGGACTTTAGGTTATTCAAACCCGCACTTACGTAGCGTACACGCGCATGAAATCTGATGCCAGGTAAACTGAGCATCATAGATAATATCGGCCTTCACAGGCGGACAGAGCTATTACTTTCACAAGCTGTAGCTCTTCTTATCATCAGAAATGTGTGGCTCTGTAGGGATTCGAACCCTACTGGACTATTTGTCTATACAACAAAACATGATAAAAACGACGATTTGGATAGTTTTCGCATACGTCCATGCTTGTGTCTCACGACACCCTGCGAGCCTTATTGGAGGCATTTCACCTCCATAGGGTAACTGAATTACCTAGCTCCACCAACACCCTTTCATGGCAGTATTACCTCCCTAGGGTGTATCCACTTGTCGTATAGTTTGGCACTCCTGCTATGTAAACAGTATAAGAACCATTTACCGGATTTCATACAATCAAGTAGTATTTCTATTTCTTCAGGCGTAAACCCATTAAAACGGAAGATCTGATGCGCCTGCTGAATCCGCAGTTTCCGGAGTAACGGTTGGTGGCACGTTAAGCGGATCGTTGTTCTCCTTATCGGCAACAACTGGTCGCTCCATAAGATCGTTCTTAAAGAGCTTAATCTGCGAATCTGTATTAGACATGTCTTCAACGAAGATTCCGAGCTTACTTACTTGTGTATAGCCCTTCTTGTCATAGATAACCTTCAAACGGAGCTTTTTCTTAGTAGCAATCATAGGATCAAGCATCTGCTTTGTCCAGTCAATCATTTCCTTGAATGTAGAAAGCTCTGCATCTGGTCTTTGTGGGTAGAAACAATCAAGAATCTGACAAACTCGTCCAAACTGAGCGTTATCACGCTTCTGTAAGTCTTCGTCTGTCTTAATGTACATTCCCTTTGTATTCTTCCACTCTGTCATAGTAGCTGTCTGACCATCCTCATTCTCAAATACGATCTCGAGGAAATCGAGACCTTGAGGAGACTTGTTACAGTTTACCTCTTTAAGAGTGACATTCTGGTTAATGCCTACTGGCATATAACTACTATTACTAAATTCTTCGTTGCTAATTGCGGCTGTCTTTGTACTAAACATAATTTCTATTATTTTAATATACGTAATGCTAACATATCAAGTTTATTCTCAGCATAGTATGCTACTGATCAAACAAATCGATATATCAATTTACTTAAATATTCTATCCCAATGTGTTGTAAGTGTCCCATCTTCATTACCTTCTGCAATAACGATATCCTTTCCGGCTATGTGTCTTGCACGAGCCTCCATAATGGTATCAGAGACACCACCCTTAAAGGATATATGCGTTTCATTTCCTTTGCGATATACGTAACCAACCGCATCGGCTAATCCACACACGATTTTACTCAGCTTACCAACTAAGTCGAGCTCTTTTGCAGAAATTTCAACACCGTCCTTTTCAGTTACGGTGTCTTTAACGTGACCTACAAGAATAAATTCGTCACACAAATCTCGGAACATATCAACTACCTTCTTTACTGCATCTCTAAGATACTTATAGCCGGCACCATTAGGCAAAGTTGTTACGTCTGTGCCGTCCCACTTCTTACCTAATGGAGTTTGGCGATATAGTGTACAAGCATAACTCATACAAATATCCTCAAGTCGTGTAGCATTGTCGATAGTGATATGCTTATAGAAATTATGACCTACTTCTTTATTCTTGGCACGAATGGCATTTGCTGCTTCTCCTAAATCATTGATCGTACGACACTGGATGGCCATCGCATCAACGAAGACAGAGCCTCCCTCAAGGTCTATGATAAGGTTATTATCCAGCTGTGCAAGACAAGATGTCTTGCCAGCCTTTGGAAGACCATAGAGTATAAGATATCTAGGATTTTCAGAAACTGCAGGAATTTTACTAGTAGGTAATGTTAAACTCATGATACAATGATACTAAAAGTTTTAATTAAAGCTTAATGTTAATATTAATGATTGTCTTCTTAACCTCTGGACTAAGTGAAGAGATAAAGTCGTAATCATTAAAATCAGAGTAACTATAAATATCGGTACCTATCTGGATCTCATCATTGTAGAAAATGATAGGAAGACCATTCTCAAGACGATAAATCTTACCGAGCTTTATACCCTTCATGATACTCTTCTTCTTGCTATAGTTAGCAAGGATTTTACAAGCCTCTGCGAACAAACTGTCGCGCTTGTAGATATAAGTATGATCCAACTCTTTGAACATGGCATCAATCAGATCGTCGTCCTTCTTCTTTGTGTTAAACAAATAAGAGTTGTTCTTCTTTACAGTAGAAAGAATAATATCATCGAGAATCTGAGAATAAATGTTACCATTGTTAGTGTTCTTAATGTTGTTGTCAGTAAACTTAATATCGTATGTTGTCATAATTCAGCCTAAATTTTAATTGCTTAACTTTCTATCAAGTTGTTATATGCTAAGTCATTCTGGAATTCAAGTATGCAGGGCTTTCCTGCGTCTCGATTCTTTAAGATGTGTAAATACACCTTGTTCTGAGTAGGTAAATGGCTCGGGCCGTATTCTTGTATTCCAAGAATTTCAGGCCTATGAATGACTATAACATAATCGCTAGCTTGAAATAAAGCGTCAGCAGATGAAATGTCGCTTCTCATAGGATAATGCGACAAAGGATTGTTTATTCTTTCTGGTGATTCAATATTTCTATTCATCTGTGCTAGTTGTAACACTGATGTCATAGGATACTTTTTTGCACTTATGAAAACTCTTTCGAGTTCCTGCATAGTTTCTATAACGCTGCCTATAGGCTTCGTCAATAGAGCATGGTCGTACATTATCACAAAATGCTTATCGGTACCTTTTATGTATGTATTATAGAAATACTTAATAATATCTTCTGCTTCCTTGGGAGTTGTAGGGTTATCTACAAACCATATAGGATACTCCTTTAGTTGATTAGATACTGAGATGACTTTTCTGAAGGTATCGTCATCTAGGTCCGTTTCCGAACTATACAAAGTCGAAGTCGTTTTCCTAAGCTTACTAGAAAGCGTTCTTCCAACTTGCCTAAATCCAACCATCTCTAACGAGAAAATCAGAATTACTATTTCTTCACCAGGATTCAAATCAACAATATCAGTTGATATCTCATTTGCGAATGAGCTCTTACCACTTCCTGAAATACCAGCTATGGTATAAACGGTATTAGGTTCAATACCTCCCATACACTGCTTATTAAACTTAGCCCATCTAGTCTTAAGAGATGTTATAGAGTGATCTCTACGACCGGATATGTAGTTTATCGCCTCTTGTGCTACAACTGACATTGGTCTTATAAGATTAGATAAGTTCTGTTCCATAAGTCGATTCCTCAATTTTAGAGTTGTCTTGCATTTCTTCCTCAGATTCTTCCCATTGATGGTCTACGAGCCATCTCCACATCGTCTTCATATAACTTAGTTTACCCTCGTTAGTCTTTTTCTTCATTTCGAAGTCGAGACACTGAATAAGATGTTGAGCCATAGCTTCGCTTTGACCTACATAAACATTAAATAAATGCCTACACTTGTTAACGTTGGCTCTCAGATAGTTTTTGGTGCCATCTGGTCGTAGAACGTATATTGGGTACATTTCATAGAACAGATCGAAATAGTTCTGTTTAGGTTTTACTATATTCTTAAGCGCATCTGTTGCATGATATGTAATTGACTTACCTCTCTCTATCGAGGTAATAAGTCCCTGAGAAATTAAGTTTGATATTTCTTCGTCGCTAACTAGGCTGACAATTTTGCGGACGTCTTGATTATAAGTTTTTTGATTCTTATCCAATACCAAACTTAGGAATATTAATTGATTTGAATTTAATCCTGGAATGTCCAGGAGTTTTGTGTTTAGTTCAATAATCATCTTATATACGTTGATAAACGATTAATCATCGAATATTGTCAACTGGCGATTAACAAACTCACTAGCTATCTTTTTTGCTTTGCTAATGTAGTACTGATAATCCAGATGACGTTTCTCTATTGGTGTGGCATCAATCTTATTAAGAAGTCGGACTCCGTATTCTGTTATTCTTGTTTCAGAACGACTTTCGTACATTTTGTCCTTAATTCTTATAAGATAGTAGCCACTGCTCGATGCGTAGTATCTATTAATACGTTGAATGAGGTTTCCTCCATACTCAACTTTTGATTCCTTATTTACGCTTTGTGACATTAAGAAATCACGGATATCTCTATCCTTCTTAATAAACTTGTCTATCGGTTCGTTGTTCAAAAAATAGTTTATCACAGCTTTAGAGATAACAACTGGTGTCATGCTGTTGTTAAGACCAATTTCTGTGATAAACTTGCCTTTCTTTTCTATCAGTCTCGGATCTCCAGATTGGGAGTATCCTTTGCGAACACCAAAGTAATTGTTCACGTCGTACTGATAAAACGACTCGTAATCATCGGATTCGAATGTTAACTGGGTTAATTGCTCAACTTCCTTAATTGCATCTGCTATTGCGAAGCGTGCGGATTTGTCGGCAATGTAGACGACACCATCTGTATTGACTTGTACAATCTTACAATTCAATTCTAGAAGCCTATCCACTAACATAAGTAGTATAAGTTGCCCATTTATACGTATCTTGTATACGTTAAGTGGATCATATGCCCAGCTACTTTCTTGTTGCATCTTTCCTGTAAGAGCATTAAGAGCCTGTTTAAATGCCTTAGACTTTAATAACTCTCCATTACGTTTGGCAGCCAAGCGCTCCTTGTATAGAGCACTGTACACATTCCAAAAATCTTCTCCTAAGTGAACTGGAAGCCAATGGTTTATAATGGCTAGCGAAGGGTACATAGACGTAACGTCAGAGTGCCCTATAAACTGTTCAGCTGTAGGTTTGTAGACTCTAGGTTCGTTGATGGTGTGTATACCACCTTCACCTATAGAGTAGCAAATGTTTGAGAGAACAAACTTCTTCTCATAGTTTTCTTGTTTCTTATCAGACTTACTTGCGTTGCAAGTAGCATTCTTTACATCCGATAAGACTTCTTTCAACTTTGGATTAGAATATTGTATAAATGGGAGTATGATGTCACCTAGACGAATGTTTCCGATTTTTCGAGTACGAGTTTTCAGCTCGTCTTTTGTTGTGTTGGTAATGTCTAAAGTCTTTCGCAAGAGTATTTCTTCTCCAAATCGTACACCACTCATCGACAGTGCATCAAACCCCCATTCTTTTTCTACTTCAAGACGTAGCTCTACATCTTCTTTTACTTTGTTAAGCAAAGTCTCAGTAGCTTCTACGTCGTTCACATTATACTCTATCATAGCGTCAATATCACATTTCTGCATCTGCATATCAAAGCTTCCTTCATACTCTTGTACATTTGGCATATGTAAGAGTATTTCTATTTCTTTTAGGCTTTTCTGCTGTTTGGCACTATAGAGCATCAACATAAGGTCAAATGAATAGAAGTAATTTGCATACTTATATACTTTGATCTTATCAATATTTCCTGTTTTTTCCGAACTTATTATTTCTTTACTAAGATAGTAGATAGAACTACAAATTCTCGAGTATCCTAGTCGCTTCATTCTACTACAGAAATGTATAATGTAACTTATGATTATATCATCATAATGCTTGTTGTTATAGCCGCATATTATGTGATCAGTTCTGTTGGTGTAGAAGAAGTCAACTAGTTCTTCTAGTTGATTTTTACGACAGGATATCTCGAATTTATATAGTTTATGACTCTCTGAATCTTTACAAGTACAATGAAAACAGTTTGGAAAAACTTCTATGTCATATAGAACTACTGGTCTTTCCTTTACTATCATAGTTCCCTAGTGAGGGTTCGCACCTCGCAGTCATATCCTTTCGGAGCACACTAGGGTGACCAGTGGTATCCTGGTCGGTTTTGAAGAAGTTACGCCTTAAGCTGCCATTCGCATATTATTTGCGCCTGGTAACAGGAGTCGTCCTGTCTTCTTGCGATGGTCTTTAAGGTTTGTACAAACAAGATTACTTCGTTTTGCTTTTACCTTGTTTGTCTCCTTACGAGCCATCTTGATGACTTTACTACTCTCTGGAAGATTGTTTACTCCTCCATGTTTAGCAGTCTCGCCATTGTCTTTTATCTGAGCAACTTCCTGCTCAGTAAACTTGTCATCTGAATGCTTGAATCGTCCTACAAGTTGTAATTTGTCATATTTAGCGACAACTAAGTCTCTAATATGTTCTTCTGCAGCATTCTTATCTGCTTCCCAAACTGGGAATTGCTGCGCGTAGAACAAGTCGTCTTTTTTAACCGGGCATGGGTGCTTTCGTTCCCATTTCTGCAACTTGTGTTGAACATATCCTTCCATAAGCTCTATACGGTTAAGCTTCTTAGTCTTTCTGCTAGATTCAATTTTGATCGAATCACGCTTGAGTATTATGAACCAAGGCTTCTTCCGGGAGAGACCATGGATACCATGTTCTTTACAGAACTTAGAAGTAGTTCCGTGAGACTTGTTAAAGTCTTTAAGCCACTTCTCTTTGATATCACGATATTTTTCAACATAATCGTCCAAATATTGATTATTCTGGGTATTCATAACGTTGCCTCCTATGATTAAGCTGCTTGTTTAACTGATTTTTGTTTAATTTCTTTAACCTGTGTAGGCTTTTTGTTTACGGCTTTAGCCTTAACTTTTAGCCCACGACGGATCTTACGTCCTTCGGCCTTAGAGCCGTGACGGAAGTTATATGTGTTCTTCTCTAGTGTCTCCTTAGCCTTCTTCTTAGCCTTACGGAGATTGTAGAAGTTCACACTTGCGTTCTTTGAGCACTCGATAGTATGAGGATCACCTCCCTTCTTGTGCTTATTGTGATTGCCTGACATATCTATTCCAGCCTCCTCGAATGGAGACTTATCATCAGAACGATACTGATAGAATGTAGCATTACCTACAAGATCACGCAGTTTTGCTACCACACTTGCTGGCACATTCTTGAAGAACGCTGTAGAGTTAGTAATACATGCAGACTTAATGCCGCAATCCTTTACCAACTTCTCGAGCTCCTTCTTCTTTTTCAGAACAGAATCACATACAACTGTAATATTGTATATAGTGGCGTTGTCCCACTGCTTCTTTGCGATATCTATCACCTTCTTGGTGTCGGCATCGTTGAGATGCATACGCTTGCACCGACGGGTAATTGATGCGATATGACGAGCCATAGCGACATTACGACGCTCTTCCTGCTTCTTCAAACGGTCCTCCAGAGTGATTTTAACAGGCTCTGAAGCCTTTTCCTTCTTGGAGTCGATCAATTTATCCATGATGCTCTTTTTACGCGCTTTACGGGCCTCTGCGCGAGCTTTGGAGGCAGCATATTTAGCTTCCTCGTGAGCTTTCTTTTCAGCCTTTTTCTTGGCTTTAGCATCGTCTTTCGCTGCAGCAATTTCTGCATTCTTTAAAGCAGCCTTAGACTCTTCCTTCTTAGCTGCCTCAGCCTTAACTGGTGTAGTTCCTATCTTAGCCTGAACCTTCTTGAGGTTCTTCTTATTATTCTTCTTTGACATAATTTTGATAATTTAATGTGTTAATAATGTTATTTTTAAGGCAAGGGATTCCTTATTGTGGTTCGTGTAAGCCTCGATCTTACTCCTTTCGGCGACCCTTATATTTGTCTCGAACCTATAGCGTTTAAGCTGCTAGATACATTTCGAACTTATCTGCAATAGTATCCTTAATCTCAATAGAAGTCTCATTGTTAAACTTCTCGAGATTAGCGTCAAACTTATTTGCTAGTAGTTGATGATCATGAATAAGCTGAGCAATCTTAGCTGATGAGAATACCTCACGCTTAGGCATAGCCTTCAATCCCTTCTTTGCCTTAGTTGATGGATCAAGTGTCTTGATCATCTTAAGTTGTGCTATTGCCTCCTTTGCCTCGCATGCTGCGAAAATACTATAGTTATTTGTCTTCTTAAAATCCTCGTAAGAGAATGTAGTTGTACCTGTATTAAGAGCTACCAAAATACCCTTAATCATAATACGCTTCTCACTAAGCTGTACAATCTGGTTATACAAGCTCTTGAGATCTAAGCTAGAACCCTGCTTTGCTGCAATTGCCTTCTTAGACATGAGGTTCTCTGCTCGAATAATTCGCCAATACTTATTGATAGTTATATCAATGTTCTTACGAATTGTGATGATGTTTGCTGAGTTCAATTTAATTGATTTCTTATTCATATAGTTTGATTAAAATTAAACAATTTACTTGAATCAGCCATTTACCTAGTTTCTATATTACATATAACTGTAATAAAGAATAAAAGACATCCATTGGCAATCCTACCCCGCAGGGTGGATTACCTATTCTCCGCAGAGAACGTTTAAGGATGCCTTTCAATGTAAACTAATAATATCGTTTTTATATTTCGTTATAAACAATAACGATAATACCATGCATGAATGTGTACTCTTCTGCGCACAGTTCGTACACCATTCCCGCAGGAATGTTTCTGTTTATGGCATTACTCGTTTAGCGTTTACAATTCCGTACTCCAACTCAATCATTGGTTTACCTATGCAGTCTTTAACATGCAAAATTTCTTTACGGCCGTTGATATTTATAACAATCTTCTCAGGAAACTCTTGCTGAGCGTTAAGCCTTGGCCCTGACACCCGGGACCCCGCAGGGTCCGCTCCTACGCCATCAGCAATGCTAGAATTCTGACATACTTTTGTCGCAACATCATACAGTCGTTCTACGACCCAGTTAAAGTTTTTGTCTTTAACTCCTTTCATCACAATTTCTTGTGATAGTCCTTCCATAATGGCTTTTTGGTTAAGCCCTGTGGAAAGACTCACTAGTGCATCCCATACCTTGAGAGCAAAGCTCTCGAATGGTAAGGTTTGCTCGCAGCCGATTATCTTGTTCCAAAAGTGGAATCTAGTTGAACCTAGAGTGATACTACCATCATCGTTAATGGTATATATTTTGTACTTCTCCGTATGGTCCAACTTTTCATAAACGGCTGCCTTAATCTTCGGTTCTGAGAGCATTACTGCAATAAGCTTAACGCTCTTCTCAGTTAAAACAGCCTCCATGAATTCTACGCGATCTTATCAGCTGGTTTTGACTCTGTCTTCTGACGCTCATAGTCAGCAACGATCTTCTCATTTGCTGAAATGGCAGACACGCACTGTGCCTTAGCCTTCTGCAACTGTTCGATCATAGCATCGAGACGAGCAATCTCGCCACGGTTAAGGTCATTAAGGATGCCACTCAAATCCTTAGGATCTGAGAACACAGCCTTAGAGTTCTTGTCCTTAAGAGCTTTCTGGACAGCCTCTTCAGTGGTCTCACCAAACTTGGTGCTGTTCTCACCGAGAGGTATATCGATCTGATTGTCGGTGCCCTCATTGAGACGGCAAATGACGTCACCGATCGCATTCTGCTTTGCTACCATAGACTCAATCGTGATATAGCCGATCGAGAAGCGACGAGGCGAACGATTGAGCACAAGGTTTACATTGGAGCTCTGCTTAGCCTGCTCCAAAACCTTGTCATGGTCTGGATTGAACAAACGGGTCTGAGGAGTAAATACGTCCTGACCAAACATTTTAGCACCGAGCATGCTCAGTGGGGTACGATTTGATTTAATGGTTGTTTCCACGATGTTTACATTAATTTCTGACATAATCATATCCTTTTTGATATCGTTATTGATTAACTAACGATATGATTTAAAAATATGGTGTATTTTGGCTACACCTTTGCCGTTGTTTATTGAATAAAGCAACGCTGATACGAAGATACTCGGTTACTACTTTGCTTACTTAGTTTTCTAAAGGAAGTTCTACTATTGTAGACGCTTTATCTAGACTTAGCTGCACTTTTCCTATTACAACAATAGGGTAATAGGCTTGCAGCAGGAATTGCATACGTATGATGCAATTAGCATTTACTGGTTTATCCAGGCCCATCGTCTAAAGCTTTGAATGCTTCCTTTGCATAATCAAATGCTGAACTGTTTTCTGCTATTTTGTTCACGTTTTTTCTAACTTAACTATTCTAATCTTCGTTGGTGAAATTTTGCAGAGCAACTAACACTCATAGAATCTTAGAATTCTTATAACCCACGAAAATATGTAGAATCTCGGTCGTATTTCCCTTACTATACTTACAAGATATTCCTACACGATTGTTATTAAAGCAGATGATCTCTACTGCTAACTTAGAAGCGACTGTCAGCTAGGTCTCCTTACTGCGGTACTCGGCTTATGGCATGTACCCAGTGGTTGGTTATCGGAATGTCTCAGGATCAAACCCATCACAGACTTTACGGCTTTTTACATCTTTGCTGATGTTTGCAATTTTTCTGTACTGGTATTACTACCTCCTATTTATAGTGCACGAATATTGGGAATTCAACCCATACATTTCATCTTGTCACCCACTTATAACGTAATATACATGTATAGAGACAGTATACACATATAATATACACAGTCGTTTTACAACATAGATATAAGCTGCCCATCAATTTCCTGTATTGCTTCGAACCTTTATGTTTACATATACTGTTGCGCAGTATACTTTAGCATGGTTGGCATATCGGTTGGCACTCGATTTCTTCACCTCAAGTCCTTACTTACAACGTAAGATTCACTCTATGAAGGGACATCAATTTTTGTTAAACATGTTATCTTTTAAACTTTCTAGGTTTTCATAGTTTATATCTCTTGCATACAATATACGCATACATAATATATCAGCTTACTACTCTGTAGAGACTATGTAATATTGTATATCATAGTGCAAATAAACTATTAGTCTAGATCGTTTTGGATGAAAGTGGAGGTCAAATGGTCCTGGATGGACATATCTCGAATCAACTTTCTACCTACTTTGCTATTTCTTATTCTAGGATAGCTCTCCATCAATTTTCTTTGACTGTAACGGAGTCATCGATCATAATCTCATGAACGATTTAATTTTCATGGAAATTGGCTGTAAGTTCGGATTGCCTAACATCCTAATAATACAACTGGAATAGATTTTCACCGCGATCTTCACCCGCGTACGATACTCCCGTAGAGCTTCGATTAAGGGGCTGCCCAACCCTTGCGCTTGTTTTACTTTTATATACCGCATAAACAAGAAAAGCCTGGCGGTCACAATCAGACACTTCTACCCCATCCCTGGCACCCCTTCAACGGAGTTGTACTGAATCGAACAGTAAGGTTTTGGTATAGTCAGCAAACTCATTTAGTTTACTCTGTGTGGTATTACTCCCACAGTATTGATGCAGTTTTTCGGCCTTTATACTAGCTTTGGACACTAGAAACACTACCTACGGCTTAATAATACTTCTATATTGTTTGGGATATCCTCGGTTCTTCCAGCACCATGCACCATACCATGTATGCAATTCTGTTCACCTACTGGGGACCAATATAGTTCATCTCGTGTAACGTTTGTATATGCTTAGTATTATCACATATAATTACGATACGGTTCAATATGCCCTTCTTGGGACTTATGCGTTTTTAATTACACTACATCTTTTTAAGGTGCATTCAGCCTCATCCAGCTTGTCTCCAGACGGTTCTCACAAGTCCAGCTGTGCAATTATAGGAGCTGATACAACGCTTCTCCTACATATATCAAACTGTTTCAATGCTTGATACATTTCATCCTACCTTTTGAGTGATCTCGCTCTGCAAGACAGAGTTAACATATTCTCGGATCTAGTTAATGTTCGTACGTAGACTAATGGGATCTACTATATGTACTTACCCAATTATAGTACATAGGGTTCTGATGTTTACTTATGCACATTGGAGGCGATTTGAATATAATCACGGAGCTCTCCCTTACGAATGGTAGAGTCATGATTAGTGGAGTCGACCTTTTCTCCAGGTTCCATAATATACAGAAGTGGTACATACGACGTATCTGTCTTCTTAATTACGGTGCGTTTAACAATTACCTTTGCAGGTAACTGTTTATGGTTACAAGATACAGTCTTTTCTACCTTAACGGTATCATGGACTGTATCAGGATTAGCACGATTCACTTTACCAAATAAATGGTCCATTGGTTGCTGTACAGTAGATGCTGCTACTGTCTGCACTGTCGTTGGAAGAGGAACATTCTTAAGATCGGCAATATTCATTCCTATAGTAAGAAACGCTGCTCCTAACAACGTTATCACTAATTTTTTCATACTTTGATAGTTAAATTATTTGCGTTCACTTTGCCATTGGATATCAAAGGCTCTTTTAATACGACCAACTAGTTGTGAACCAGTTCTCTTAATTGGCCGTATTATTTTTTTACCTGAGCCTTAGCCTTACCTTTGGCTTCCTTTTTCTTATCCTCAGCTGCCTTCTTTTCAGCTGCTTCCTTAGCAACCTTTACAACAGCTTCTTCCTCAGCCTTGATCTCTTCATCGGTCTTGAACTCCAAGTCGATGATATTCTCCTTGGCATAACCTACGAGTGGATCAGAAGGATTACGGAACAGATTAGAGATGATACCAGCATACTGCGTAGCGTTATCAAGCATTGAATCAGGTTTAACCTTAGCCATCATCTCTGGAGAAACGTCACGATAGTATGCGCGCTTAATGGCGATGACAGTCTTCTTAGCAAAGTTGTTACCCTCCAAGAAATTCTTCTTCAAGTTCTCAACGAACTCACCTGGAGCTGCAAGAACCGCTGCAGTAGCCTTATCAGCAAATGCAATATTCTTGTTAGCTGTATCAATGTGCTCCTTGGCACGATCCTTTTCTGGCAGCTTGTTCTCTGCCTCGAGCAAACTATTACCTTTTGAGCGAACATCGTCTGCGCCAATGATTACAAGGCACTTTACAGCGTCTGCAATCTGATCATCGGTATATTTACATACTCCGGTGTTCCTGTCAGTAGAATGGTCTCGAAGCTCACAGAACGCAGATACAGGAGATCCTGACGTAGCGGTAACGTTGAAGAAGTGAGCACCAATTCCATAAGTAAGCGTTCCGACACGACCTGTAAGTTCAACAATCTTACGAAACGTGTCATGGAAGCTCATGTTCTTGAGACGCTCCATATCGTTTCTTGCAGAAACGAGAGCCTTCTCAGCGTTAGCCTTATACTCCTTATCTTTAGTCTCCTTGAGCGTCTTCTCAGCAGACACGATAGCACGCTTAGCTTCGATAGAGCGATATGACTTATAGAAGTTCACGCACTGCATGATGCTATCCATCAGCTTGGAGTCACGATTCATGGCCAAGAAGCCAGACAAAGCTTTCTTGAGCTCTTCTTCATCCTTGATCTTTGTAGGGTCAAAAACCTTACCTGCTGTTGCAGCACGAGCCTTAGCATCCTCATCGAGCTTCTTAGAAGTCTCTTCTGACACTGTTACAGCTGAAGCTGTAACCTCAACTGCTTCAGCATCTTCTTTTGAAGGCAAGAGCTTTTTGTCATCAAAGCTTACACCAATCTCCTTCAAAGCTTCAGTAAGCTCTGGGAGCGCAGACTTGCGGATTACAACAGCGAAATCGCTGGTACCATACTTGACCTCGTTACATACGCATACAGCGATGCCGAGGGCATTAATGTGGTTGAGTTTGTCGATAGTTCCCTGTGGGAAACCAGTGTGCTCAGCAGCCTTCTCATCCAAGAAGAAGCGTTCGTGAGCCATCTTCAACAAATCTACCTGGTGGTTACGGTCCATGCTTGACCCACCTGTTGTTGTGAGCATAGCTGCAGCCTCAACAGCTGCATCTGCATTGTTACCACCATTGTTGTTATTCTGAGCAATTTTTACATTGCCTTTTCCATTCTTTTCTGCCATTTTGATAATGTTTTTAAATGTTATTTACTAAAATTAATTAATACTTTTCTGGGCAACTAACTTAAATTCAACTTGTGTCGAATATAAAGTTCGTTTTTAACCAATCTCGTGGAGGTTTAGTGAGCACGTTAATATGCTCGTCTTCACCCAAGTTAAGCACAGCAACAGTATCTACCACAACTGTATCCTTACCTGCTGGTTTTGTCTCAGCACATGTACCAGCGCCCTCTGAGGGTTCCAAAGCCTGAAATGAGTACGTCGGTGCCAGCATGGGAGCTGTAGAAGATTTAACTGTGCTGGCTTCACTTTTATGGTCAACAAAGGCATAGTTGACCATACTCTTACCGGTAAAACCTAGCAAGAGACTTACGAGAATGATCCAGAACAACTTGTTGCTCTTATTGTATCTTGCGAAACCAAGAGCTACAAAAATCGAGAGAATCAATAATAAAAGTGAAGTCATTTTTGTTAAACTTTTAAGTTATTTTTAATTTTCCTACGAGTGCGGCTTAAAGCAGCTTTTATAGTGCCTGTAGGAATTTTTAGCACTTTACTAATTTCATCAACTGTAAGATCTTCTACGTAAAATAAATTAAAAACCTTCTGTGTCTTCTTCGGGAGTTTTTTAAATTCCTTCAAAAGAGATTCATACTCAAGAAGATTGACAAGATCTTCTTCTTCTGAAGAATTAGTTAATTCGACAGGTAGTCGGCCTGAGTCTTCTCCTAATTCCATATATTTTTCCTTTACTTTTCGTAGATAATCTATAGCTGTTCGATTAGCTATAATTCTCAGCCATCCGCCAAAAGACGAATAATCTGTGAATGTCGAGAGTTTTTGGTGAACCTTAAGAAATACAACATTTGTAAGATCTTTAGCTTCATCCATGTCATTCACGTAACAAAAGAGCACGTTGTCGACGAACTCTTTGTAACGGTTAAACAATTTATTAAACGCTAGCTCATTTCCCTTTTGAGCTTCTTTTATGGTCTCAATCTCAGATTGAGTGATACGCTGATACTCCATATTGTGGGGTAGAGGAGATTTCTCTCACCCTACCCCTGATAAAACGGAAGATCGTACACCATCTTCTGACGGTATAGCGACCAAACGTTATTGACGAAATTGTTGAAAAGAATTATTTTCAAATCCTTTCCTCCTGTTTTCATTTCTACTTTTTCAAGTAGTCCTGAACCGATACGCATACGAGTTGTAAGTGTTTTGAACTTCATAGGGTTGCTTAGGACTATAGTTTTCATAATCCAATCACCAACTCTACGTAAATGTTCATTACAACAGTATTCATATATACAATTTTCGTCTAGGCTGTCTCCTGCACAGAATATGTGTGCTTCATAAGTAAAGCCTTTTTTAAGGCGGTTATGAAACCAGTTAATCACATTTTCTATACCTTCTTCTTTGCAGCCTAACAGACTAGCTCTGTAAATTAGCATTTTAGGGAAATACTCCATTTTTATTTTGTTTAATTAAATGTTTTCTTAATAAATTTAGAGAAATCTTCAAAATATCCATCTAGAAAACTAGCTTTTTCTGACAATACGTTATCAAATAAAGCCATATTACCACATTTACATGATATGTTATAATAGTTTTCTAGGTATTTATAGTTTTCCTGAAACCATACTACCCAACTATTAACCCATATCCAAAATGCTCTTTCTCCAGAATTAAATGTTTTGTTGATTCCTTCCAAATTTATAGAGTCTGCAAAATTAAAATTCTGAGACCCCTCATGTATTCCAAGAGCTTTTCTTAATGATGCGTTCTTTTCATCTGTTCGAGGTATTCCTCTTCCAGTGTTATAGATTGCTACATTTTCTTGGTATACACGGTCTATCCATCGCGTTTTTACAGCGTATTTAATTCTTTCGTGTGGTTTCTTACCTATATTAGATAATCTTCCAAACTCTGTACACCATTTAAATGCGAGGTTGACGACATAAGGACACCTGTCCTTTATCATCGCTTTATATCCCTTTGTCATAATTAATAGGAAGGAAATGGGGAGTCGAACCCCAAATCCTTCTCTCCATTTTGGTAGGAAACACCTAGACTAAACTTACGCTACGTTAGTATAGTCTACAATGTTATTTACATTGCCATTTAATTTATAGTATAGTGCTTAATGTATTTATCTCCTCTGACAATCAAAGCCAGAACATGCCCAAATTATATATCTTTATTCGGATTAAGACATACAGAACCGTGTGGACATGCGGCGAATCGAACGCCGGTCTTGCCAGATTATTTCATACACACTGTACATTTCTTGTAAATGTTCTGATGATCAGTCAGAACATTCGATTTAAGCCACTTCAGAGTCGTTCTAAGGCGCTTTTGGCAGCATCGTGGTTAATTACTCCACTTATCTCCTACGGCGCCTTAGAACGCATTAAAACATGACTAAAAATATATAGGAATCCTCATGATACGAAGATACTTAGAGGGCTATATTCAGCATTTTTGATACATTTTGCAGGGTTCAAGTTAGCTCTTGCTAACTGAGTCTCCCCGATACAAAGATACGCACAAAACATATTGTTTGATCTACTGTCCCAATTTACTGTGTGGGTTCACATCTCTTCCTCTCATCGTGATACTAAGATACTTGACGAGAATGTTAATTCATTCTAAGATTCTTTCACTAACCCAATCTTCTTAAGATTCTCTGTAGTACCTCAGAATTTATGTACGTGATACTAAGATACTTGTACTAGAAGAAGAATTAGAAGCGATCGAACTGATAGTTGGCATAATACCAGCTGTTAGGATACTTGTTGCGCAACTCACTGTCGTGCTTTTCGTACTCTTTGTTCAGTTCAGTCATTTGCTTACGCTGATCATCATCGATATTCTGAGACAGATCACGGAACTGATTTGGCGTAATCTTCTGGTCATCAGGAACGACGGTACCATCCTCCTGTTTGCCAAGAAGACGGGCCAACAATTCTGTACGCTTCTTCAGAATGTCGAGAGTGATCTTTGCCTTCGCACGGTCCTTACGGACATTGAGAAGTTCCTTAATTCTAAGGAAGTCAGCACACTTGACAATTTCTTTGACCTGGGAGATCTTGCGTTTCTCCTCATCCTGGCGGATCTCTTCTGCCGCCTTGTCTGCGATGTCGGTCACGAGGTTGCCCTTCATTAATTTCTCTACTACGTTGTCTGCTGATACGTTCTGCTGCTCTTTAGCAGCACCTTTTGTTTCTGCTTTTGCCATTTTGATAATGTTTTAAATGTTTATAAATAAAATTAATTAACACGTTGTTACTTCACCAACACTCCAGGATGGATTCTTAATGAATACTGCACCATCATTGTTAATGTTTATATCGCATGGAGCGTCGTGAGAGCAATTAGCTAAATGAATGAGTGCTAGTCTAGCATTTTTAGCTTGATTTTCACTAGGGTATTTGGATTCAAATACCAATGTTTTTGTATTCTTACCTTTTCCCTTAGCTTTGATCGTATACACTGGAATCTTCCACATAATCTAAAGGATTTAGCTTGTTTTTAAACTTGTCACGCTTATACGCCTTTGCTTTGGCTTCTTCGTGACGCTGATGATACACTTTCTTAGTATTACGCTGTGTTCTACACATAATTACATGTTATCTTGAACTGTTTTAAATACATAAATAACATCGGTAGAAATACCGTAAGAATCACGCATTCTCTTACTTATGCCACCAGATATAACTTTTATAGCATTCATAAGAGCTTCGTTGTTAGGCTCATTAGTTATAGCCTCTGATAATGCAAGTAACAGCTTCATCTTAGAGCTAAAAAACTTACCAAATCTCTTTTTCACGTAGATGCATGCAGATTCTACAACAGAAAGTTCTGTAGCATTCTTAGCTTCTGCGTGACGGATGATAATAGAGTTAACTTCCTCTTCATCCATTGTAGATGCATGTATATCTGTAACATCAGGCTTAACTGTGCTCAACTGTGAAGCTATTGCCACAACTTCTGATGTGCTCAAATTAGCACCATCGTAGGAGATAATAATGTACCGCTTCATAGCTAATCCTCCTTTGTTGTTATGTTTGTACTGGAGGACTGCACTATCTTCACATGCTTACCGTCGATAATGGTATCAACCATTTCTACGTTAGGGATATCAGGAGGAGCAACCGCATTGTATTGATCCTGTTTATCAGGAAGATTCAAATATACATGCTTGTTCATCTCGAACTCGTTTGATATACTCATCTTAGTTAATGGTTTCCCAGATTTTTCTAAGACTGATACCACATCACGCATAACCTTTTCAGGTATGCTGAAGAACACTGAGTCCTGATGCCTCCATTGACCTTCCGATCTCTGAAATTCTATAACGTCAGAACAATCGGTGAATGTAGGATTGTCAATATCCTGCATCATCTTTGACACCATGAGTGAGTCATCGTGTTTTATCTCACTCTTTGTCTGCTTCACATAGTCACATGATGATACTGTGGCAGCTACAATAAGCATGATTAAGCACATGCTAAGCTTTTCAAATAATCTCTTCATTTTGATAATTTATTAGAGATTCAACAAATGTTAACTATCCGGGTTTTAAAGATTCACGGAATCATCTTTTGTGGACCAGCTAGGGCTTGAACCTAGGACCTCCAGATTATGAGTCTGTTGCTCTAACCACTGAGCTACAAGTCCAAATAACAGTTTCGTGTTTTGTTTTACGTCAACTCTTAGAAACTGTTAAAACATCTGTGACGATAATGAAGTACGAAGCTCTCCAGCTTGTGATTTTATACAGACTTGAACTGTTATGTAGGCCTCTAACCTAATAAATCTCGGGGACGGCATAAACCGCCCCCTTGAAATGCAACTTAATTAAATTTTTCCGTCCAATATGATATAAAATACATAATACTGGAGATCAAGATTATTATCAACATAACAATTACTACTACCAACGAAAAATCGCTTATGTTAGTTATATTTGTTATATTTGACAATAAGTCAAAAAGAGGGAATGCAGAAATAATCATTAACACTATTGATACAAATAGCTCTCCATATTCTTTTCTCATAGGTATAATGCTATTTGTGATATCTCTTCATAGTCGGCTTCACTGACAAACCATGAATCGTTATCTATTGTTAAATAACTCTTTCTTGATCCCAAATCTACATCTTCTAATGATAATACGCACATATCATCAGGATTTGCAGATTTATAATCTTTTAACTCTACGTTTACATCACTACAATGTGATTTAAGTTTACGCAATGATGAATGATGTCGTCTAACTTCTAATTCTTCGTCAGACATTTGTCCATTTTTTCTACGTTTTGCCATAATTAAGGACTAATAAAAATTATTCCGTCTTCAATGCATGATGGTGACTCTTCGTTCAAATCCTTTGAATCGTTTATTTTTGGGCAAGAGAAAGGATTGTTAAAGATACACCCATTGCAATCGTATTGACGTTTAGCCCTAACAACAATGCCATTTATTTTGTAGATTCTGCCAGGACTAAGATTTTTACTCATAGTTCACCAATTAATTGTAACTTGTACATTGGTTGCTTGACTGGAACCATTTCGTACCCTTTACGAATTTCGTCAACTTTTCGAAGCACTCTAGATACTTTTCCAAGATGAAATGTTCTACGTACAGTACAGTTCTTTTGGATTGATATAAAACATACAAATCTTGTTGGATTAGCATAAAGTTTATCATATACAGGTGATATGATATGATAGAATGAACCAATGCCTTTCATAGCATCGATTTTATTCATATCACTTTCGCTAATCATAATCCTTGTTGTTTTTCCTACCATTCCCAAGCTACTGGACTTGTATATATAACATTTTCCAGTTGATACATCTCTGACAGCTGTACATTTACCTCTAGCTCCAGAGATGACTATCATCAAGCCACCTACCATTGCACCACTAGGCAATACTCGGCGCATTACATCTCCTTTATTAAACTTCATTTGTGTACAAATTTTATTTTGTATCGAACAATTGATGTAATTACACCATTTCTTAACCTAATGCCAAGTGTAGGCTCGAGAGAGAATTGCTTACATGTGCTAATATAGTCAACAACACTCTTAGAGATTGGAATAATCTCTGAGAATCCTGCTGATTTATCAACATATACAGCTAGATACTTAACGGTTTTACCGTTATCACTCGGTTTCTGTACTATTTGCTTAATACATTCAACCTTGCATGCCATTGTGTCAATTGCAGCTTTTTTCTGTGCACGACACTTCGATGTCATGAATAATAATATCATTATCACGACTATCGCTATTAGTGGGTCAGGACTGTGATCCGGCTTCTCGTATAATTTTACACTCATCAATGAATTGTTATGAATTTAACACTTGTCTTGCCAGCTCCTGGAATATTTGAATGTTTATTGTTAATATAACTATTCAAAGTATTTTCCAAAGATTTGGCATTACATTTACTTAATCCAGAAGAGAGGATCATTGTAGATCTTCCCTCCTTAGCAACCACCTTGTAGTTAAGGTATTCAGCATCAGGTTTCCCTTTTGCTGATGCTGGCCTAACTGCCTGGTTATGCGTCTGCTTGTGTTTCTTCTGATTCATTGTCTGTGCAAATGAATGGTTTACAATCTAGACCTATGTTCTTGATAATCTCAGGCTCACTAAGTCTTTCCTCTGCGACCTCACTAATAGCTTGTGCTATCTGTTCAAGATGATTCAAATTGGCGACACTGTTAAATTTGCCGTCAACCTCAACTGTTACGTTGATTGACTGTTCTTCAGTTTCCTCATTCTTTGTGACACCAATAGATGTCAATACAGGAACAAGCTTCTTGAACTTGGTCTCAATGTAAGATGGAGGATCAAGTTTAACATTTGTAGGTTTCAGTATACGAGACACTGTTACAACTGTTTTGACGCCATCAGCATATACAGCTGATTCAATTTTTGGGTATTTCTTACCCATTAATACTTCTAAAATGTTCATAATTTTGATAATTAAACATTGTTATTTTTTGTGCAAGACTTACCGCTTACACTCGGTATAAAAAGTGTTCCATCTGTATTTATAGAGGCTTTGGACTCTCAGCTTACGCTGGCTACATTAAACACTTAGGGTTGATGCAACTCAACCCTTATGTTTTATTTGATTATTTTTGTGCAACATGCTGGTGGACATATATGACAAAATATACTCATAGACCATATATCTTTTGTAATTTCACACAAACTACATGGTCCGAGTGCAAATTGATATATATGACGATTGTATGTATATAATTGTCCTTGTTTATATCGCTTATGAGTACCAGATGTCTTCTGTATGTCCTTCTTTGTCGAATTCATTCATACTACTTTTCAATTAATTCATCAATTTTAGATTTTGCATCTAAGTAATTTACACCATAATCTGTTTCAAGGTCTGTATCCATGAGGTCAAGATCATGTGTTCCATCGAGAGAGTCTAAAAGCGTCTCGGTACATTTATAGTACTCTTCGTACGCCTTTAATTTTTTCTCTGCCTTAATACTCTTGCCTTTGTAGACATTCATACCAAAGCAGGCACCAATAATGGCACCAATAACTGCTCCAACAAAGAACAGATTTAATTGGTCCATAAAAGACTGTTTCTTATCTTCCATATTTATATATATTTTGATTAATAATCTATAAAAATGACATATCTATCCTCACGAACCGATATGCCTGTATCACGAACAAATAGACCTGCATGGAAATAAAACCTGTTGTGTAACTAAAAAAATGATACGATAAAAGGTGTAGTGGTTACTGGACTCGAACCGTCGCTATGTACGCGCTTTACATAGCTAAGCACAATACCCTTATATGAATTTGTGCATAGTATACCCTCTTGCTGCTCTTGCAAGTGTATAATAACCACTATCCGTCTCTCCGGATCGTCATAGAGAATTAAGTCGCACTTTGTCTTCACCTGTATACAATTCGGCCGCGTTAAATAACTCTCAGTTTTACATGTAAACCCATACCTAGGTTATCCCTCTGTGTCCTACAAGTGAACCTCTTATAGCTTTGCAAGTACCATAAGCACATGTTGTAGCCATGGGCTTGGGACCATGAATGCCACATTACTCCTACGATTTATCACGTTAGCGTAGGCGCTCCGTCATCCTGGTTTGTATACCGCATGAGATAACGGTTAAATACAACTATCTTCACAGACCATTGTATTTATGGGTCACAAAATGCTTATGAATAATGAATATCAGACTACACTATGATGCAATGTGTAGTTTCGTCTAGGTCTCATCAGTGATTATGTTATGCTCTCCCTAGCTGAGTTTAAATAAAATGTACCACTATCTTCACAGACCATGGTACATGAAACAAATCTACTGCCACACTTGGCTAAAACCTCAGATGTGCAATCAATTTTATATGGAATCTTAACGCATTTTATCTTAAATAAACATATCACTATCTTCACAGACAATGATATGTATCATGCCAATGTTGCTACGCTTAGCAATCAATTAGTAACCTATTAAATGAGCATATTATACTTATAACGGAATCTTTAGTCTTGTATTATTATGTATAATGGCCTTCCGTGTATATCAATTGGAACTATACAACCTTCACAACATAAAATACTTCTAATCATATCTGCACATGGAAATCTATGATCAATATAATTTGTTCCTTTGATCTTTTTCATATTGATTATGTTTTATATTTCTATCTTTTCTATCTGAAATTTCACCTGTGTATCTTTCCATCTCCAATCTCAGGCAAGTTTTAAGCTAATGTCTGAGCGAAGCGAGTTACATTTGTCAAAGAAGCAAGGTAGCGCCACGAGGACGCTACGATGCAAGTTAGAAGGATGCTGGAGGCACTACTCCTGGTTGCTGTGCAGCTGGCTGTTGTGTAGCAGGTTGTGCTACATTAGGTTGTGCAGCTGGCT